>Ga0256407_10008542_pt1 | contig 14968 bp, 15 predicted proteins | sample RumenRJG_04DNA_FD_193489 | JGI IMG/M metagenome (GOLD analysis project Ga0256407, IMG submission 193489) | Bovine rumen microbial communities from Lethbridge, Alberta, Canada - RJG_04 | ecosystem: Host-associated > Mammals > Digestive system > Stomach > Rumen | place: Canada: Alberta... | reverse complement strand
GAGAAGTTAAGCCCGCCTGCGCCGATGGTACTGCAATGCAATGTGGGAGAGTAGGAGGCCGCCCGCTTTTTCAAGACTCGAGAGTCCTGTCAGGAACACACGTTCCGGCAGGACTCTTTTTTTGTCTGCATTTTTGTCGGCACTTTTTTCTTTTCAAAACTTTTTTTATATATTTGTGGCCGAAAATCGCTATGGAATGGATTAAACGTTGTGGCATTTGGCTGAGCCGTATAGGACATGCGCAGGGCTTCGGCATCCAGTCGCCTCATGATTTCAGGTTCGTACGCGAGGTGATAGGCGAGAAGTGGCCTTATTACAGCTATGAGGTTATCGGCCGTAGGTGCCGCGGCTGTGGCAGGCTGACAGAGCGTCTGGCGCGCCTGTACTTCAGAATAGCCAATAACGTGCAACCCGAAAGCATAGTCTGTCTGTTTCCCGAAAGCGATCTGTGGGATACCTGCATGCACATGGGCTGCCGGAAAGCCAGGCGGTTGGCAGTGAATGACAACGCTGCCCTGCAGTCGCTGCAGTTCGACAGTCGCAGCCTTATCTGGCTCGATGCGGGGCATATCGATGCGATACTCTCCCGGCTGCATGAAATCCCCGACGAGAGTGTGATGATAGCACACGACATCAATCGTGATGAGCACGCCGCAGGCCGGTGGCGGCAACTGGCACAGTGCAGCGAGGCGCGCATCGTGTTCGATTTGTACCATTGCGGCATACTATTTTTCGACAAAAAACGTTATAAGCAAAATTATACCATCAATTATTAATCTTTTGAGCTATGAAAATGACCAAAGTCTATACCAAGAGAGGTGACTCCGGTACCACCAGTCTGGTGGGCGGCTATCGCGTGAGCAAAACAAATTCTCGTATCGAGGCTTACGGCACCGTCGACGAACTGAGTGCGGAACTGGGCCTTCTGGCTTCGTTTATGAAGGATGGCGACGACAAAACCCTTATCATACGTACACAGCGCAATCTCTTCACCGTGTGCTCCAACCTGGCCACCGACAAGTCGAAGATGGAAGTGGCCCTGTCGTATACCCTCGACCCCTCGGAGGTGGCCCTCCTGGAAGAGGAGATCGACAATATCAACTCCAGCATTCCCCCGCAGGAGTCGTTTATCGTGCCCGGCGGTTGCCATGAGGCAGCCCTTGCCCATGTGTGCCGCACTGTGTGCCGCAGGGCTGAGCGCAGGATTTTCTTCCTCAATGAGTCGCAGGCTGTAGACCCCGAGATACTGCAATATATCAACCGCCTTTCCGATTATCTCTTCGTGCTCGCAAGGAAATTGAATTTTGTGGCAGGTGTGAGAGAAAAAATATGGAAGAAACCTTGATATTATAAAAAAAATCATTACTTTTGCGCCTAATTCTAACATGTAAACATTTTATACTATGTATTGGACATTGGAATTGGCTTCAAAATTAGAGGATGCCCCCTGGCCTGCCACCAAAGATGAGCTTATCGACTATGCCATCAGATCCGGGGCTCCACTCGAGGTGTTGGAAAACCTGCAGGAGATTGAGGATGAGGGCGACCAATATGACAGTATCGAAGATATATGGCCCGATTATCCTACAAAAGAAGATTTCCTCTTCAACGAGGATGAGTATTAGAAGAAAAACAAGCGATGAAGCATCAAGTTTCATCGCTTGTTTCTTTTTATTCAGCCAGTTTGTTTAATTGTTGTTGTGAGTCCTAATTGTCTATTTTGTTTGTCGAAAATCTTTTTTTTCCTATTGCAGAGTAGTGATTATTTGGAATTGACTGCTATGTAACTTCTCAGCGCCTCGACATATGTCTCAAACGCTTGACGTCCCTTGTCAGTGATGCGGCAGATGGTGCAAGGGCGCTTGCCTTTGAAAGTCTTCTCTACCTCGATGTAGCCCGCTGACGAGAGCTTGTCTATCTGCACACTCAGATTGCCCGCTGTAGCTCCCGTTTGCTCCTTGATATATGGGAACTCGGCCTCGCTGGTGCTGATGAGTAGTGACATCACAGCCAGTCGCAATTCGGAGTGCAAGAGTGGATCTAATGGCTGAAACGGCATGGGCTACTTTTGGTTTCGAACGAGCATCCAGCCAGGGAGCGTCAGGCCGATGAAGGTAAATACTGCCATTATAAGGTTAGGGGCAATGACCCCGGCATCACCATAATATTCCAATGGAAGCCCACTCCTCGCAATCAGAGTCTGTGTCATGCAGAACGCCTCCCAAAAGAATCCTCCAATACCACCAATAATGCCACACCACACCATCCACTTGCTCTTTAGGGTATAACCATTGATCGTGACAGCCATGCCCATCATCAGAAGAATGATACGAACAGGACTGATACGGTTTTGGAAATACCACTGCATATTATCAGTTACCAGAGCGTCGTGGATCATCAGTTTGTTGAAAAGAATAGAAAGAATAAAAAAAGTCAGAACGAAGATACCGAATGTCTGCCATGTTTTATCCACCATGGTACTTATAATACTGTCGGGCACCTTTGGCTTGTTCCTTTTGACATAGCGTTCTATACCGATTACCAATACAGGCACCAAGACGTAGAGTAGATGAAAAGCCATATTGCCAGTGAGCAAAGCACAAATGCAGGTGATAAATGCTACGCCGATAATGCAAAGGCCTGCGATCAAGAGCGACATGCCTACATCTTTCGAAACGGTCTTGCGGCTTTGTGCAATCTGCTCGGTGATGATTTCCAGACTGCGCTCGGCAGTCAAGTTGCTTTTTTCTTCCATTGTTTACTTTCTTTTTTGAGTTTTACACAATAGTTTCCTTATTCTCAGGCCTTGTCCGCGCTCCTGCAGAAAGCACGTCAAAAGCCATTTGTGTCCGGTTTGCGATGCAAATATAAACAGGTTTATAATATAAACCAAATTATTTCGTAAATTTTTTCTATATAAGCGGATATTTAACATTTTGTAAGAGATAGTGTAGATGTAATAGGGTGATTTTAATACATTCGAATTCTTTCTATAGTGAAAGAGGTCGCAGGATATGTTTGTCCAATATGTCAGCGAACCGCCTTAGACCGCCTTAGACCGTGCGGTTTATTTGGCCAAAAAATAGTTAATTTGAGCGTAAGTTGTTGATAATCAATAGAAAGCCAAGTTTTCAACGAGGATGAGTATTAAGGCTTACATCTAAGTCTAAACCACTTAATACCAGCGAGACAAACAATAATTATCTGTTTGTCTCGCTGGTGTTTTTTTATTGGAGTTGTTCGTCGAACCATGGCGTAAATAGTTTCAATCAATAATTCTCTCTTCTTATATACCTCAGTAGGAAACGGCCATCTTTAATCCATGATTTACTCTTCATCTACTAGCTTTTCCTATTTCGTCTCAGAACAGACCGGTCTGGTTTTTAATCGTAAAACGTCTGTCGTTTCAGCCATTGTTTGAAGAGAGAGTCGTTGAAAGAAATCTCCTGTCCGTCCACGTTGATGAGGTCTTTCTTGAGCAAAGCCTTTTTGACAGATTGCACATTGGCCGAAGACTCCAGGCGATACTTCTTTATGACATCTTTCCGGCTGAATCCAGTGGCCACACCATTGGCCAATGCGCGGAGGAAGTTCAGCTGAAGCTCGGATAATTGCTCAACTTCCCTTTGGAAGAACACCTTGTTCTGTTCCAGCAGATCGTCGATGGCTGCCGTGACATCTTTGTTGGTTACTACCTTGTCGGTCTTATACCACACTACCCATGCCAAGTGCTGAACGTATGATGAGAGGTTTTCCGTTGCCTCACAAATCTTAGAGGCTAGTTCAGGAGAGATTTTCTTGCCCGTTTCTTGGAACTTTGCACAAATGAATGGCACCCATTCTTCCGTGGGAATCTTTTTGAGGAACATCATGTCGCCAAACTTGTAGAACGGGTTAGCTTTGTCATTGAAGATGTTCTCCATCAGGTGTTTCTTGCTGCCAAACATACAATAAGTGACGTTCTGCTGATGCTGCCAAACAGAACGTAGCTTCTTTTGGAACTTCAGCGTGTCGTCGAAATCTGCTATCTGCTGGAACTCATCCAGAAATATCACTAAGTGGATATCCTTTTTTTGAGCTATCTTCTCCGGCAACTGCAAGATGTCGGTTTCGGTATCGTCCTTGGGGTTCCAGTCAAACGACAACGAGAAGTCGTTCATTGGGTCGGAGCCAAATGAGAACTTGGGAGAGATGTTGGAGAGAAAGTTTTTTGCCGTCTCCACCCACTCGTCAAGTCGTGAGGATGTCTGCTTGATGACAGCCGAAGCAAAGGCGTGGTAGAACTCGTATTCCGACTTACATTGGAAGATGTCGATGAAGACGGGCTTGATGTCAGGCCTGTTAATATCTGCGATAACTTTCTTCACGAGCGAAGTCTTCCCCCACCGACGAGGTGAAATGATAATCGTGTTAATGCCATGCGTAAGATTGGCATGGAGACGCTTGGCGTCTTCTGTCCTATCAGTAAAATATGTTCCCTCAGCAGCCTTGCCAAAGACAAATGGATTCTCTATAGCCATATATTCAATGTTTTCTGTGTGCAAAGATATGAAATAAAATTATTACTAACAAGTTTATTACTAACAAAGTTGTTACTTTGACATTTCACACCTCATTCCAATAAAAACTTTTTTATTTCCAATCTCGCTAGTGTTTTTTATTGGTGTCTGCCTAAAGATAATAGGTAAAATAACTATCTTTGTAAAAAAAAACGGCCGATTCTGTAGTTTATTGCCTCCTTATTGTGACTTACTATCAGATGATGAATTAAGAATCATGAAAGAATGAACGATTTAGAACGTGAATTTGAAGAAATGGTCAGGAAGAACCGAGGCACAATTTATACCGTGTGCTACATGTTCTCTAATGATCAGGACGAGGTGGCCGATATGTTCCAAGAGGTACTCATCAACCTCTGGAAGAGCCTGCCCTCGTTTGAGGGGCGCAGCGATGTACGTTCCTGGATTTATCGCGTCAGCCTGAACGTGTGCATCTCGCTCGACCACAAGAAGCGCAGGCACAAGACGGTGCCGCTGACTATGGACATCAACCCCTATGAAGAGACAGAAAGCAACCATAACTCCCGGCAGATGGATATGCTTCGAAGGCGTATTGCCAAGCTTGGCCAATTCGATCGTGCCATTATCCTGCTCTGGCTGGAGAATATGAGTTACGAGGAAATTGCTGCCATCATGGGCATCACGGTGAAGAACGTCTCTGTTCGTCTCTACCGTATCAAGGAGGAATTAAAAAACATGTCAAACGAATAAATAACAGGAATTATGGATAATCAGAATAACAACTTACAGGAATTGGAAGAATTACGCAGTCAGGTCGTAGAGTTTAAGAAACGTATGGAACAGCAGGAGATAGTCAGCCACCGCCTGTTGAAAGAGGCAATGAAAGGCCACTTGTCGTGGATTAAGCGGATGAGCTTTTGGGGAAGTGTCGCCGAACTGGCATTGCTGCCGTTGATTGTTTATTTCTTAAAAAGCATTGCTGGTGGTTCATGGCTGCCCATCATTGTCTTAGCCATAGTGATTGGTTTCGAGGCCTTTTTCAATTTCTGGAACGTCAGTACCATCCGTGACAACTATCTCGCAGCAAACGATGTCATCAGCACCCAACAAAGGCTGAGGACTTACAAGCGTAGGGAGAAACTTTACACTTACATTGTGATTCCTATTCTTCTTCTCTGGATAGTATGGTTTTTGTTCGACGCATATAGCGCCAAAGGCATTCCATTCCCAAGCTTCGAGAGCCTGCTTCCTCATATCCCTGTCATTGCCATCATATTAGCTATATTCTTCTATACCTTCTATCGTGAGATGCGTTCGCTGAACAAGGCTATTAAGGTCATAGACGAGTTTACCGGTAAGGAATAAACAAATAAACTTGTCCACTACGCCTACTAGTCATCTTAGATAGCTTCAGACCGTGCAGTTTATTTGGCTAAAAATAGTTAATTTGAGCGTAAGTTGCTGATAATCAATAGAAAGCCAAGTTTTCAACGAGGATGAGTATTAAGGCTTGTATCTAAGCCTAAACAGCTAAACACCAGCGAGATAAATAAGGAATGCTTGTTTGTCTCGCTGGTGTTTTTATTGGTGTTTCAACCAATAGTATAAGAAATAATCGTAGATGAAGTACTGCCCGTTATTGCTGGTTATGATGTCTTTTTCTTGTAAGGCGGACAAACTTCGTTGAACGGCACTGGCAGAGGTGAGATGATATTTTCTGATAAACTGTCCACTCGTGGGCTGTACGTCTTTTTCAGCGTGTGCCAATGCCAACAACAAGGCTTTTTGCTTGGCTGTAAGCCGGGTCATCAAATCCTGAAAAGTATCATTCTTCTCTTCTACAGCGTAGTTGATGGCCGTATCAACCTCTTTGATACCACACGAACTACCCTGTTCTGTCATCGCAAATAGCTCATTACATATCTTTTGAATGTACCAAGTAGTTCCTTCAAACATCTCATATGTGTATCGTATAGCTTCCTGTTCTATTTGTTTTCCGGCTTGCTGAAAGTGATGACTTATAAAACTCTGGTAAGCGTCGAAAGGAATCGCTTTCAACGACATGGTGGATGCGCTTTGATAGAATGGTCTGGCTGGTGACGAGAACATCTCACCCATCATATGTCGCTTTGAACCGGAAAAGACGAACCATGCGTTATTACAATTTTGGATATAGGTTCTGAGGAGCGCTTCTACGTTTTGTTCGGGATAATTCATGATAGCCTGAAATTCGTCAATGGCCACAAGACATGGTTTGTCAGCAGCGCTTAGATAAAGGAAAATCTCGTCAAGCGAAACTGTAGGTGACAGAATATCTCCGATTTCAAGATTCCAGGTTGGTTGTCCTAATGCATCTAGTGTAATGCCTGTGCGAAGCGAACCGACTATCTGTATGAATCGCTCCCAGGCTTTTCTTTCCTTCGACTTTAGTCCAGAGAGAATAGTACGTCCAAGTGAGTAGGTAAATTCTGCCAGTGACTTCGTGGCATAGATGTCAACGACAAACAAATAATAATGTTCTTGTAGCTCTTCTTGAGCGAAGCAGTGACGTATCAGTCCTGTCTTGCCCATTCTTCTCGGTGATATCAAAGCTACATGGTTTCCATTAACTAACAGGGATGTCAGACGTTTAGTTTCCACCATTCTGTCGCAGAAATATTCAGGGCCATTATAGCCGTATGTCAGGAAAGGATTCTTTATCATACTCCCAGCGATTATATGCAATTCTGGTGCAAAGATAGCCAAAATATTCCGATTATACAAATTTGCGTTACGCATTTTTGTATAATGAAGAATGAGAAGACAAGTTGATAACTTTTGTCTTTCATAGTAAAAAAAACAGGTAAGAATAACTATCTTTGTAAAAAAGTCATCCGATTTTGTAGTTTTCACTACGTCTACGAATCGCCTTTGGTCGCCTCATACCGCCTGGTTTATTTGGCTAAAAATAGTAAAGAATGGCATAAGTTACTGATAATCAGTCGTGAGCCAAGTTTTCAACGAGGATGAGTATTAAAGCCTTGTTTAGGCTTAAACAATTGGATACCAACGGACTGCTCTCGGCTGGAGACTGTGGTGTTCGAGTCGCGGCTTCCCGACACGAACATTGGTCCTGAGAGCCGTCTCTTCGAAAATTGTCCCCGGCTCACCACCATCTTCGTGCCCACTAAAGACATCGCCATGGTACGCGCCGGCAGGGAAATCGTGAATAGATATTCGTGGGAGACCATTTTTAAGATATCCGGCCTTAACGGCCATAAGGCCTATCTCTGGAGGCAGTATGAGAGCGTAGTCGATAAGATGACCAACCATGTGCCTTTCGCCGACGAGGCGGTGCGGCGCATGTCCGATGAGGCTTTTGTGGGTCACTATCGCGACACGCTCACCCTGCCTGCCCAGTTGGAGAACATCGGCACCTGGGGTCTGGCCCTCCACATCGGCCGGCTCATTTTCGAGTCGCCCACGCCGCCCTATTACAATTTCAGCGAGGGTGTGCCCCATTTCATCCAGGCCAAGGAGGTGTGTGTGCCCATCGAGGAGCGCCCCTTCGCCGCCCCCGTCAGCTACACCGCCCTGCTCAAGTGGCCTTCGCCGCCACCCGCCCCGCCTTTCGTCATTCCATCGCATCACAGCGAATTTCGCAGGTGATACATTTCTGGGGCTAATTTGTGAAGGGAATGGATTTTTCCTATTATTATTAAGTATGTTTTAGAATATTTTGCTATATTTGCAAAGGTAACATTAGAATTCTGTTATGGACAAATAAGTCATTTGTCCTGATAATGCCCCTCCAATTCGATAATCAGCACAATCAAGTGGTCCTCAAAGATTTCGTAGATTATTCTATCCATGGCTATGATGTGTCGTGAATAGACATTGCCGCCTAAACCTTTCAGAGGTTCAGGATGCCCTGTTCCCGAATATGGATGCGATTCAAGCTCAGGCAAGATTTTATATAGTTTCTTAAATGCGTTGGGATTGGATTTTTTCCATTTTTTGATAATTTTTTGTGCATTTGAAGAAAATTCAATGGCGTATTTCATAGCTCATCCATCCATTTTTGAGCTGCGGCGGCACTGCTGAATTTCATGGTCTTTTCTTCATGATGCTCTTTCCGGGCTTTAGCTATTTTTTCTGCCAGTTCAGGCGAAATGGTCAAATCTCCTTCATCTACAGGGATGATAGTGAAAAGCTTGTTCTTCCTACGGATAAAAACTTTTTCTCCAGCCAGTACTCGGTCAAAATAGGTGGCCAATTGGCTTCTGAAGTCGGTAACTGATAAAGTGTCCATCGTAATTCTATTTTTTGCAAATATATGGAGAATTTTGATTTTCTGTACGTCTTTCTGTACGTTTTTGTGTCTTTTTAACATTGTGATTCTAATTTGTTCACAACTTATCGTCAGTACCTCTTCGCCATTTCACTATCAGCGGCTTCCTCTTTGAACTGTTTTTCCAGTCAAAAAGTATCTTATCTATCTTTCTATTAAGTAGTTGCATGGCGAAAATCACATTTTCGGCAACAAAAATAGGTGAAAAATCACATTTTCGGAACTTTTGACCTCGCAAAGTGTCGTTTCAGTGCTTGCGCCCGTGCCACACGAGGTAGACGATGAGCACGAGGAAGGCGCCGAGGATGCTCCACATCTCGGTGGTGTGCTCCAAGGGGGCCACCCATACCTCGTTGAGGAAGCGGTTGCGGGCCATCACCTCGACAAAGGTCCAGAACACGATGACCGTGGCGATGCCCATGCGGATGTTGGCGCCCCAGGCACCGATGTGCAGCTGCCGCTTCAGCATGAAGAAGGAGCCGGCCAGGCAGAAGATGGCCACGGCGTAGGTCACGGGGTGGTGGTCGCCCAGGAACACGGGGTCGTAGCAGAACATGAGCACCAGGTAGAGGGCCCACATCATGGTGTTGAGCTCCATGAAGGTGACGATGCTCACGTGGCGCGTCATGGGCTTGGCCACGATGATGTCGCGGCGGCCGCGGAAGAGCTGCTTCTGGCACCAGTTGATGGCGTTGCAGCCGGTGCGCAGGCAGCAGATGTAGATGAGGGCGAACATCATGAAGAAACCGAACGACGACGGCATGGTGAGATACTCAGGGCGGGAGCCGCGCAGCAGCTTGAGCTCGGCGCGCGTGAAGTCTTCGAGTGGGGTGCCGTTGATGAGAAACTCATGGCCCACGCCGATGCCGTTGACATAATGGGTGATGGTGGTGACGGTGCCGGTGCCCACGAGGTCGCAGTGGGTGCCGTAGCGCTGGGCGTAGTAGGCAAGCAGAAACTCCACCCAGCCGGTCCAGAAGAGCAGGCCGCCGGCCAGTCCGTAGATGGTCTGGCGGGTGTCGCCCTTCACGAAGATGCCCACCACGGTGACGACCAGCCCCACGAAGCCCATGAAGAAGGCGGTGTAGTGGAGCAGGGTGGGCTGCATGAAGTGCTCCATGAGCATCATGAGGGCGTGGCCCAGGGGCATGGTGAAGAGCACGAGGAGAAACGAACCGAGGGTTTTGCCGATGTAGATTTTTCCTGTCATGGTGTAGAGGAGGGGGTGTTGGTGTGAAGGGTGGATGGGATAGGGGTCAGAACAGCCGGTCGACGTCGACACTGATGCCGGCCTGCAGGTTGATGCCGTCGGTGACGGGGGCGTTGAGGTAATAGTAGCGCGGACAGTAGTTGAACAGGTTGTCGACTGCGAGTGTCAGTTTCACGGCCTTGCCGATGCGGTGGGCGGTGCTCAGCCGCCAGAGGGTATAGGCGGGATAGTCCACTTCCTGCATGCCCTTGCTGATGTCGTAGTAGTCGGCATACTCCTGGTTTTTCACACTCGAGAGCAGGCGGCCGTTGAGGGCGATGTTCAGGGCGTAGTCTTTCCACTTTTTGTCCCACTCCACACGGGCGGTGAGCGAGTGGGGTCGGGCGGGGATGTACTGGTTGTTCACGGTGTGGCCCTCGCGGTCCTTGGGCAGGTTCTCCTTGGTCCAGGCGTAGGAGAGACGGAAGCTGAGGCCGTTGGTCCAGCGGGCCTGTGCGGTGGCCTCGGCACCGTAGACGCTGTAGTCGTCGAGGTTGAGGTAGTTGAGGTAGAGTTGGCGGTCGGAGCCGGACTTGTAGAAGGGCACGCCCGTGGCCAGTTTATGGTCTACCGTGTTGTAGTAGGCCGTGGCGGTGAAGCACCAGTGCTTCTTCATCCACTCCATCGAGGCGTTGAGGTTGTGGCTCACCTCGGCCTTGAGCTGGTCGTTGCCCTGCACTATCCAGATGCCGGCCATGTCGAAGTCGTAGTATTTCTCCTTGAGCGTGGGGGCGCGGAAGCCCATGCCGTAGCCCATGCGCAGGGTGAGGTGGCGGCGTGCCTTGTAGCGTGCGGAGAGCTTGGGGGTGAGGTGCGAGTCGCGGCCGTCGCTGAAGTAGTCGTAGCGCAAGGCACCCACCACCTCCCACCGGTCGCTGAGGCTCCAGTCGAGCTGTGCGAAGGCATCGAAGGTATCCTGCTCGTGGCTGTGGTCCGTGAGGTTGGTGTTGTAGAGATAGTCGTGCAGGTAGTCGGCGCCGAGGGTGAGCGTCATGTCGCGGTCGAAGCGGTGGTTGTAGACGGCGCGCAGGCTGTTGTGCACATTGCTGTAGTCGCGTATGTCGAGGCCCACCGCCTTCTGGTAGTCAGACTTGTCGTACTGGTCGAAGTTGTAACTGAGGTCGAGGTCGTCGGCGCTGCTCATCTGCCAGGTGCCGCGCAGGCCGCCGGTGAAGTTGCGGTAGCGCTCCGGGGTATCGGGTGTGCGGGTCAGGGTGCGGAAGAAGTAGCCGGCGTGGGCGGTCAGCTTCAGGTCGTCGGTGGGCCGCCATGTGAATTTGTCTCTCACCTGGCTGGTCTTGTCGCCATAGACGGTGGTGAACACGCGGGTCTGCGGCGCGGGGCCGTTCTTCACGTCGAAGTTGTCGGTGCCGTGGTAGTTGAGGTAGAGCGTGTTGCTCACATGCTGGCCGTTCAGGTCGAGGCTGGCGCCGTAGCGCTGCTCATCGTGGCGGGCCAGGCGGGCGTTCACGTTGAGTGCCCAAGGCTGCGTCTGCCACAGGCTGCTGCCGTCTTTGGTGATGATGTTGACCACGCCGCCGCCGGCATTGCTGCCGTAGAGGGCGCTGGCGGCTCCGCGCACTATCTCGATGCGCTGCACGTTGGCCAGGTTGAGGCGGGTGAAGTCGACATCGTCCATCGTCTCTCCGGCCAGCCGTTCGCCGTCGACGAGGATGAGCACGCCCTGTCCGCCGAAGCCGCTCAGGTTCATGTGCTTCTGCTGGTTCATGGCGTAGGAGAACTCCACGCCGGGCAGCTCCTGCTGCAACAGTTCCTGCACGTCGGTGGCGTCGGTGCGCTCTATGTCGCGCGACGTGATGACGCGGGTCTGGATGGGGGCGTCGCCCAGCAGCTTGGGGGTGCGCGTGCCGGTCACCACCACCTCGTTCAGATGGAAGGTGGTGTCGGTCTCGGCCAGTTGGGCGGCCGCCGGTGTGAGCAGCGGCAGCAGGAGGCCCAGAAACAGGCTGCGCAGGGGAAAAGTGTGCGTCGGGCGCGTCATGAGGGGTCAGAGGGGGTATTTGTACTGTATGGTGAGGTGGCACTTCTTGCCGGCCGCATTCTGGTGGTTCACAAGCTGGAGGGCGGCGTAGCGGCCGTCGGCCAGGCGGAGAATGAACACGCGGTTGTTGAGGGTGAACGAGGGCGGAATGGGGGGCAGGTCTACCTTGAGCCAGGAGGAGAGCACAGGGTTTATGGTGATGCCCTGGCTGCCGATGAGGCTGTTGAGCATCTGGGTCTGCACGGTCCACACCTGGTTCTCCGACCATTCGTCGGGGGTGTAGGCCAGACGGCCGAGCTCGTCGTGGCTCATGCTGAGGCGGGCCATGTCGGTGAGGTCGGTGGCGCAGGCAGCGCCGCCGTTGGTGCGCACATTGTTGCGGTGCACGGCAAACGACCACCTGTCGGGTTCGGGCTGGACGTCGGTGGGCTCGAAGGTGCGGAACTCATTGACGCTGATGCCGGCGCCGAACACGTCGTACCAGTAGGTGTAGATGCCGCTGCGGTGGTCTTCGTGGCCTGTGGCCGTCATGGGGATGGCGCTGCACACCACGGCGTTGCCGGTGGTCTGACCCTGGAGCACAGAGTCGGCCAGCGCCTGCAGGTCTACGTAGTACCATTGCTCCCAGTCGGAGGCGTCGATGTAGAGGGTGCCGCTGATGGTAGTCTCGGTGCTGTCGGTCTCCACCTCGGGGGTGGGAAGGGGCTGGTCGGCGGGGTCGTCGTAGATATCGTCGAAAAGGCCTGTGCATGCCGTGAGCCACAGACTGGCTCCCAACATGCACAGGTGAAGTGACTTCCGGATTATGGAGGTGCAGGCTCTCACGCTGTTACGGCTTACTCGATGTTGCCCTCGAAGACCGACTCCACGGGGAAGGGCATGGCGCCCGGCTGGAAGGTGTTCACCACGCTCACGCCGCCGGCCTCGGTGGCTTTCACCTCGATGGTGCCCAGGCGGGTGAAGTCGTAGTCATTGTCCATGGTGGTGGCGCCGTTGTTCACAGCGGTGAGGTGGAAGGTGAGGCCGTCGGCTGAGTAGTCGCGGTAGTAGGCGCCGCGCTCCTGGTCGTAGGCCACATTGCTTACGGTGTAGGCGCCCAGGGTGAGGTCGCCCATCACGGTGCCGGAGAGTTGGAAGCCGGGTATCACCACATTGATGGTGCCGTCGCCGTTGTCCTCTATGCCGTAGGTGATGTCGGTCTGGGTGTAGGGGCCGAACTGGCCGCCCACCATGACGCTCACACCGCCCTTGTGCTGCCCGGCGGTGACGTAGAGCTCGGGCTCTACGGGTGTGCTGTAGTCCATGCTCAGCTCGAAGGGCATGCTGCCGTAAGCCATGGTGACATGGAGGCTGAGGCTGCTGCCGGGGGCGACGGTGCCGGAGACGATGCCTGCGGCGCCCGATGCCTCGTAGGAGGTCTCGGCGATGGTGTAGGAGCCGTTACCGTCGTCGGTCAGGGCGATGCCCTCGAGGGTTATCTCGGGCAGCTCCATGCCGTTGTAGGTGCAGGCGGGCAGGGTGATGTTGGCGGTGGCGGGGTCGGTGCCGGCTGCCAGTGTCACGCTGACGGTGTCTTGCACCACGGTGCCCATCTGCGGCATGGCGGGGATGGTGACGCTGCGGGCGGCATCATACTTGCCGGCCACGAGATAGCCTGCGGGTGCCGCGCCCACATGGAAGGTGATGGAGGTGCCGCCCATGAGGCTGGGCACGGTAATGACGGGTGTGGTCATGGGACCGCTCAGCGTGCAGTCGTAGCTCTTGTAGCCGCCGCTGTGGCGGTCGAACATCTTGATGGTGCCCTCGGCGGAGAGCGCCTGTCCTATCTGCACATGGCCGAAGAAGGCGTCGCCCCAAGTGGGGTCGGAGAAGGTGACGAGGTACTCATCCTCTGAGGTCTTGAACACACCGAGCCAGGCGTCGCTGCCATAGTAGGTGTCGGTGAAATAGGCGGTGGTCACGGTGATGTAGCCGTTGAAGCTGTGGAAGAGGGTGGTGTCGGCCTGCTCCTCCACGGTGTCGAAGGTCATCTCCTGGATGTCGGCCACCTTATAAATTACGGTGGTGTCGCCCAGGTTTATCTTCAGCACTTCGGTCTGGGCTTGGGCGCACAGCATGGCGGCTGCGGCGATGAGCGAGAGTATATATCTTTTCATGTTTTCTCGGGTTATGGGTGGGTTACATTATTTCTTTACTACTTTCACGGTGTGGCGGCCACTGCGCACCACATAGATGCCGGAGGGCTGGCCAGAGAGTGACACGCTGCCCGTGCCGCGCACTATGAGGGTGCCGCCGGTGGTGAACACCTCGATGGGGGCACCGGCCATACGCACGGTGGTGCCGTCGTACTCGAAGGCCATGCTGCCCTCGGTGAGCGGCCCGATGCCCAGCTCAGCGGCATCGACGAAGGTGAAGCGGCTCACGGTGGCCCGCTCGTATTCGGCACTGGCCCCGGCGCTGGTGATGAGCAGCGTGCCCTGGCCGAAGGTGACCCGGGGCTTCTCGCTGAGCACGTAGCTGGCGGTGGTGTCGTCGGTGAAGGTGATGAGCAGCGCGCTGCCGTCGGCGAAAGCCAGTGTTTGGCACGCGAGCGTCATCAAGCATAAAAATAGTTTTTTCATATACAGTTCCTTTATTTTTTCCAGTAAAACACCGTGTGTGTTTCACGCCTGCAAAGGTAGACATTTTGACCCTGCTGCACAATCCTAATTTTTGAGTATTTTTTTGGCAATTATATAGAGTTTGACCCCGACATACCATAAATGCAGTCTGAAAAGGCTGCATTTTTCATTTTTAAACACTATTTATAAAAAGAGTGGCATTGCGCCACTCATGTCCATTCACCTTGTGCCGAATACTTATAACAA
>Ga0256407_10008541_pt1 | contig 14972 bp, 11 predicted proteins | sample RumenRJG_04DNA_FD_193489 | JGI IMG/M metagenome (GOLD analysis project Ga0256407, IMG submission 193489) | Bovine rumen microbial communities from Lethbridge, Alberta, Canada - RJG_04 | ecosystem: Host-associated > Mammals > Digestive system > Stomach > Rumen | place: Canada: Alberta... | reverse complement strand
CTCCTCCTCACTGGGGAGAGTGATATTCTTCGTGTTCTTCTTGATGCTGATGAGTGAACCTGTCTCAATATAATCGTAACGACCATCATTGACCAGATACTTGATGGCCTGACGGGCAAGGGGACAATTTTGCACCTCGTCAAAAATGATGACGGACTTGCGTTTTTTCAAGACGACATTATACAATGCTTGCAGTTGCAGAAAGATATAATCTTTGTTCATAAGATTGCTGAACAAAGATTTCACATCGTCGGATGCCTCATTAAAGTCTATGAGAATGTACGACTCGTACTCGTTTTTTGCAAACTGCTCAACTAGTGTTGATTTGCCAACACGTCGAGCACCTTCAATAAGGATGGCAGTCTTGCCATTCTGTACACGCTTCCATTCGAGGAGGCGGTCATACAATTTCCGCTTAAAAATTCGTTCCATAATGAGCAGATATATTGGTATTCGTGTGCAAAAATAGGCATTTTTTTTGACTTACGCAAATTTTTTTATGGAAAAAGTCCGAAAATACGGAAATTTTTTTATGGAAAAAGTCCGAAAATACGGAAATCTTTCAACTTTTTGCATATAAGGACTTCAACACCCATGATGTTAGTATCGGCAGAATTTCAGCAAATCAGTTTGTTTATTCTTTTCATACGTTATCATATTGAAAAATCAGATCAACCTCATAAGGTACCCACTTCTGCAGCATGTGCTCGCTGTACAAGATGATAGCCTTGGTTCCTATCGGAAAGCGGTCGTTGGTAAGGTCATTCGAGATGCCAGGATGATTCTCGATATACCTCGCCACCATCTCCTTGTAACCTTCAAAAAAGGTAGGATCGTTCAGCGAGTGACGAACAAACATATCCTCGAACAACCAGAACAACCCTTGTGGTCGCTCAGTTTCGCTATTAAACGGACATTTGTTCTCGCCTCAATAAATTATTATTGTTGTGGTTTCACCCACAAAGATAATCATGACTTCTGAAAAACGACCTTGAGGTGACCACTGAAGGTGGCACATTTGAAACAGTTATGCCCGGTACATTTCATTCCGCTGCAGGTGGTACATTTGAAACCGTTTTGGGTGGTACAATTAAACTGCTGCCATCACATTATATAAATCCGTTTTGCCTGATGGTATAGGAGAGATTCACCTTTTGGATAACGACGAAATAACGACGAAATAACGACGAAATAACGACGAAATAACGACGAAAATATATTCTCTTCGTTGTTATTCCTCATAAAGGAACCACCACTTTCCATCTGTGCGTAGTTTATTTCGTCGCGCCAACCAGCGTAAAAGATCACCAACAAAACGTTTTTTCTGTTCAGGCGTTTTTGCAGTTGGGAGTAAATGTGATACGGCATCGAAAGCATCCGAACGCTTAAAGCCTTCTTTGCCAGCTCATGGCAGCACGATGAGACGAATAATGTGTTCAAAGTTACTGATTTGTTCAAAAATTGTGAACAAATCATTTTTTTGAACAAAGAAAAATCAAATAATAGGGTAGGATCGGTCAGCGAGTGACGAACAAACATCTCCTCGATCATCCAGAACAACCCCTGTGTCCGCTCAGTTTCGCTATCAAACGGAAATTTGAACTCTCCTCAATATATTATTATTGTTGTGGTTTCACGCCACAAAGATAATCATGATTCCTGAAAAATAACCTTGAGATGGCCACTGAAGGTGGTATATTTGTTTCCGCTGCTGGTGGTACATTTGAAACCGTTTTGGGTGGCACAATTAAACCGCTGCCATCACAAAAAAAAGACCCGTCCAGAAGAGGACGGATCTATACATTATTTTCAAAAAAAAATCTTCAGGCGCTAGTCTTTTATTTCTGGAGGAGTATTTAATCAACCTCCCATATAATCTTAACCAAGTTATATAATAAGGTGCAGCGCTCTTCTAATGCTGTTTTATCAAACTTTTCATAAGGTTTGAATTCTACACCCGTCTTTAACAACAAACGGCTGTTGAAAGCATCGAAGTCTTTATTGGCATGATAAAAATCTTTGCATAAAGAATGACCCCAAATAAACCCACTTTCGTAAGTTTTCAGTTTATCAGTATATTTCTCATTGCCAGAACTAATATTATCAAGACCCTTTAGCAAGAGAAGGCCTCCCAACAGATTGCGTTTTTCATTAAATTCATCAACACTTTCGAAATAAGAAACATTCTCATCATTATTTGAAAGAATGTGTTCAATATGATAACCTGTTTTGTTGCCTATTCTTGTTGACACATAAAATACATCATTTTGCATTTTTTGATTTGTCTGAGTACACAGATAATCTTCAACCCTTGAAAGGAAGTATCGCAAGAAACGAGTATTAAGATTATCGTAATTCCTTCGCATAAATGATGTATAATCAAGAAGATTTACAGTTGTTTGAGGATCTGTAATATTTCTCTTTACCCTAATAGTTTGCTCTACCAATGAATTGAAAATAGCACGATATTCAGAGACATCTTTTCCTGGAAGCTGCTCATTCAAACTATATGTGATATTTTGGAATTCATTACTATCATAAACACCATTTAATATCAGTAGTACCCAGAGACGATCTATTTCTTTTGCTATGGTACTGCTCTTTATAGCCTCATTCTTATCATCGATAGAGCATGCAGCCATAATATTCTGGTACTGGCCAGCAAAGTTATTGATTTCCTTATTGTAGCGTGTGAAAATTTCCGCGCTTGATAATAATCTTGAATATAAAGCAGAATAATAGGTTAAATCTTCCTTTATAAAGTTCTTAATATTAGTGGTATGATTTTTATCAGTTCTGCGGAAGGATAAGCTATTGGCAATATCGTTGCTATCAAAGATATAGCGATGGTAGGATTTACTAATAGCCGATTCCAAAGGAGCACTGCTCTTAAATACATATTTTGCACGGAAATAGTCAATAAAGAAATCATCCTGTTTATTTGGCAAACGAAGCATAGCTTCATCCCATTTCATCGAATAGGATTCAGTATCGTTCTTGCTCAATAGGCCCAACATTTTACCTTTCAAGATTTCGAAGGGTTTCAATGCTTCACCACGGTCATTTATTACCTCGAAGACCATAGGAGTATCGTCTTTCTGGATAGATAGTTCAACGAGAACCAAACGTTCAAGGAAATAATAAGTAAAGGCATCTATTTGATTTTGGGTCATTTCACGTTTGTTAATGTACTTGTCAATGTCCCAATATCTGTTCCAAATGTTCTCTTCTGTCTTATTCTTGAATTCAGATTTATATTCGGTAGCTCCATCTAAAATGGCTTGCATGACATTTTTACGCTTCTCATGATCTATACAGAAAATATTTCCTTTGAACTTATCCATAGCAAAGATACACTGATTCAGCGTAGCTCGTAAATAATCATTCTTGGTCAAATGAAAAAGCTTACAAGCAATAAGAGTCAAAGTCGTGAGACGTTGCTGCCCATCCACGATATAAACCTTCCCTTCAACTTCATTTGTAATGAAAACATTCAGATAATACCAATTATATTGAGCAAGCACTTTCTCACTCATTTCCTCATCCTTGTGTTCATTATATGAAATATCAAAAGAATAAAATATATCTCGCAGTAAAATTTCTACAGTCTTACTTTCCCATACATATTCTCTTTGATAAAAATCCACATAATACGATTTCTGTTTAAGACATTGTTCTACGGATTGCCTTTCAGGGGTGATTTCTTGTTTCATAATGATAATTTTTTGAGAGTTAACTTATTTACTAAAAAAATTTGTTTTGTCCTTGTATGGAGCTATCCAAGAATTTTGGTAATCATTTTATCGACGCATCGATTGTCGTCAAGGGTAAAGACATTCATAGCCTCATGCTCTTTCCCATCTCGTTTCAAAGCATAGGTTTTATCATCTTTTCAATGAAGTCTATTTCATCTTTACTTAGTTTATATTTTTGGTAAAGTTGCTTATTTATATTATCTATACTTTGCGTCCAATCGATATCGGAAGAGGATGTTAAGTCTTGTTGTGGTACAAATTGGAAAACCTCACGGGTATTATGATGAGTTTTTTTCCTAATTGATACCATATATCTAAAGAAACGTGTTTTTATATACTTTATCATGTTATAACACTCCTGTTCTGAATAATTATGTTTCTCAGGATCATAGCCCAATACAAGGTAGGTATAAGAGCAAACGCTTTGAGGTTCGCCGAATATTGGACTACCTAAAATATTCGAATCGATGCCAGATCCTCCAGACTCTGGAATATATACTTTATTGAGTGGTAACGTAGTTAATCCTTTAGGGATGTCAGATTGTTGTATCCAACCATATCCACATTTTTCTAATTTCCTATTAAGGTAATACTTAATAGTATGATTCTCGTCTTTAGTTTTTGAATATCCTTTCCAATTTGAATTTAATAGATCTCCTTTATCAAAAAAATGTTTTGGGCTTACAATTGAAACATAAGATTTCTCATCAAAGTAATCTCCCTCAACTAAAATAATTTTTTTAATAATGCCAAGAGCCATTGAATCTCTAATAACTACACCTGCTCCAATTGGATCTAGATAATCGAACCTTTCATATTGACCTCCATTTTGGTGTAATATATATCTACATTTACCTTGATAATTGTTGTCCCATAAGTAATAATTGACACCACCTTTAAGCTCTACATCATTAAAACATTGACTGGCATCTAAATAATCCTTTATAACAACAAAATGATTATCATTGCCCAGCATTTTGTCAATCCATGTGTCAGTTATTCCCTGACCTACACGATTAAGCCAACGGCTGGGTGTAATTAATGTAACATAATTTTGTGCTATATCATTTGCACAATCAATAAAGAAAGGATATATAGCACTAGCAAAGCCAGGATTATTTATTGTCCTTACCGAAGATCTTGGATCTTGATATGGTGGATTACCTACTACTACGTTGAATTTCATATCTTTAAGTTTTTCGATGTAAAAATCTTTATTTTCGCCAATTAAGTCGTAAGTATTGAATGATGTAAATATATTATCTACTGGAATGTCCAGAAGTTCAAACACCTTTCTAGTAAATTCATAAGTAATGCTTGATGTGGGTAAAGCATAGATATTATTCTTAATCTCTAAACCAATTTCTTTAGTAAACTGCTTGTAAATTGCGCATGCGAATTCTCCTTGTTTTGAGGCAATATCAAAATAACGACTCTTATTGTTAAGACCATCTTTAGGTAATAAAGAAATCATATCATCTGCCAACCAAGAGGGTGTAACGATTTCTGAGTCAGACAAACGACCAAATTTTTTCAAAGCACGCTCAACGCGTTCAATCGGAGAGATTGATTCATCGTGCACAATATCATTTATATTGTTAATCTTGTAATCTAATTCGCTCAATACGAAGGGATTGATATGCTTGCTCAAGTACCAGAGCGTTTTGAATTTCAGTCCTACGTTGCGCGCTATTCTTTGATTATTTATATCACTTTTGATAGATTCGATAACTTGCAGAAGTGATTTTACATTATCTTTTGTAAGAAGAGCAAAAAACAGTATACGAGCAAACAAAGCAGCAAGCCGTTTGTCACGCTGTTCATCATTATTGATTGTTGCAGGCTTGTTTGTTTCTGTTTTATTGCTATTTTCGTCTTGTTTGTCGTTATCATTGTCATCGTCATCTGGTTCGGCATAGTCATCGCCTGGGCCTTCGACAGGTTTGATGTTAATTCCATTCTTATTGTCGATGGGGGCAAGGTCTTTAATATCCTCCCAAAGAGAGGGATCATTAATGAGTTCGAAATCAGTAGAAATACTGGTGGCCTCGTCCATCACTGTTTTGCTTGCAGAGTAATCACGTACTGCATTCATTATATCAGTAGGAGTGACTTCACCTATTTTACCTTTATTGATTACAATAATGGGTGAAATTTCAAGTTCACGCTTTAGGCGTTGACCTAATTCATCATTGCCACGTTCATTGGTATTGACATTATAAATCATCGATTTCTGCTCCTGCATGTAAAACATTCGACTGGGGTCGAAATCTACGAGCAGGGTCTGAGGCTTCATATTATATTTGATAATATCACCTTTTTCATCTTTATATGTCTTAATATACTGGTTTTGTAACCGGAATATTGCCTGATCATATTCCTGTGGAGAGGACATGTCCTTTAAGATTAGCATAGTGTCCCATTCTCTCACGGTACTACCTGTTAACATGCGATTAACAGTGAGAGTTATTGACTTTTTGCCCTCACTTTCTATTTGCTTGATCTTACCCTTAATTGATTCTGTTGAATCAAAATTATTCTCTAGTCCAGAAATATTTACGAGAGTATATTCGTTAAGATTTTTGAAATCATTTTTATGATTGACAAGCAATTTTTCCATGGCATCGCACGAAGCACAGAATGGCAATACAAAGACAATATGTCGGCACATTTTACCTTCCTTGAGTTTGTCATAATCCAAAAAGCCCAAAAGATTATCGTCTTCTGAACTACCATCAATGACCTTCATCAAATCAAGGACTTCATTTTCATGTGCGAATTTTGTATGTCTTTTTTCGTTGCTATTATCTTTTTCTGTAGAGAGTGGTCGTAACAACTCACTTAGTTGAGCCGATTTCCCTTCAGCTTTTAGTTGATCTATGAGTCTGCGAGCTGATTCATTAGGATTAAAAGCAAAACGAACCATCTGAGGAAAACCGTAGTAAGGATTATCCCATTCATTATAGTCTTCGTCATTTGCATGTTCACGGTCATAAGCTTCCTTGTCATCAATTATGTCTGTAAATTGATAGAATGCGATTATATCTTCATTTTTAAATTCGCTTCCCATCAAGATACGATAAGGTGTACCTGACAAATGAATGGTAGTATCGACTTTTAGCTCCTTTGTGATATTAGATAGTTTTTCTATATCCTCAAATGTATTTTCATTAGCTCTCTTTAATTCTGCTTCTGCCTGTTTCGCGCTTAGAATTTTGGCATCACGCAATATCTTGCCATATTCCTCTGCACGTGCACCAAAATGCGTTTCATCGACAATTAGAAGATCAATGTTTTGCTTGAACAGGTCTTCGTGCTTACTCTTTATGTTTTCACCTACAAGGTCTTGAAGAGTAAGGAAAATAGCGACACATTTTCCAAGTGATAGATTGTTGCTTATAGCGTTTGGCTCTCTAACTAATGACTCACTGTTAAGAAATATGTAATTCTCAAATCTTACATGACTCTCCACAGTTTTTTGCCATTCTATACGAACATCTGCCTTTGCTGACAAAATAAGCACAACCTTTGCGTTCATTTCTGTGGCACAACACATTGATGTAAACGATTTGCCGAAACGCATGACAGCATACATCAGTAGATGCTTGTGGCCATTAGCACGTGCATCTTTGAATTTCTCTATAGTGGCATCCTGATTAGGTCGTGGTGGATAATCTTCTTTACGTTCAAAATGTAATATCTCTGGTAGTCTTTCTTCAGAATAGTATTGGTATTGACGTGTTCCATCTATGTTATTCGCGTATTTATCAATATCATGAATAGCATTATCTACTTCTTCAGGAGTTGCATTTTCGAAAAACTCACGAGAATAATAAGGTAGATTTGGGATGTCACCTGGCTGCAACCTATGTAGTCCCTTAATGATTTCAAGATAATAGTGTACGGCAAAATCTCTGAAATACTTGCCGTTTCCAGTTTTAGCCTTCCATTCCCATTCATGTTTATGCTCGAGGTCCGGATAATAAGGTTTCCATTCATCAAGTCGAACATTAACGGGACGATAAGTGTCACCAACCTTAAGGTAGTTGGGGACAGTATTAGTTATGAAAGCATAAATATGTGGGTCTATTCGACCAACAATAACTCCATCAAGATAAGAAGTATCAATCATGGTTTTTATTTTTGAATTAGGGTATGGAATTCAACAATCTCGATTGGTTTTTCTCTTTTTGACCAAGAGGTTTTATTCCAATCTGCAACCAATTGCTTAATGCCGTTATGTTGATGCACATCATTATTCTTACAACCAGGGCATTTAATTAACTGATCTTTTGTCGTTTCAAACAGATTGGTTTCACCTTTTATAAAAATTTCTTTACATGTCATTGGGAGGACCATTTTAAGGCCGTCCATCTGAAAGATATTCCAGGAAATTATTTTGGCTGCATGGAGCAAATATGAACGATAAGGAATTGTAGTCTTAAAATGGTGCTTTTTGGCAAACGCCTCATAATAGTCAATAAAAGTGAAGAGTAAGGCTTCGCGTGCGAGCAGAAGACTATCACCTTGCCATTCGAACCCATATGTGGATTTTAGAGCTGCAAAAGCCCATAAATACCAATCCTTCATAGTCCTTACATTCTCACCCACAACACGTAGTTTGCGATCTAATATACCAATGCGATGTTCTAGAGTGATAGGCACACCAGTGGTAGTATCATAACGACTAACAAGATATGGAGCTTCTCCACAAGAAATCTCAATCCTCGTGTCACAAACATAATCTTCCCAGGTTTTGCCTGTTTTTGTTGGGAAGGGAATATTATCTTGTCTAGGTGTCCATTCGTGAGTATGATTGTCTTGTGTATTGAAGACATTGGGCTCTCCAAACCAGGCATCATCTACTAAGTTGTTTTGAGCATTGCAAATCCATGAAGGCGTAAACACCTCGGCTTTATCATGAGTGCGTTTTGCTTGATACTCTAAAGACTTATCAGCACGAGGCCGTACAAGCCTTGAATATTTGCCGGTAATACTTGAAATTTGAATTTCATCAGAGAAATGAAAACCATCACCTTCGATTTCATAATTGTCTGTAGCCCAAAAGATGTGATGATACCTGTATTTTTCTTTTTTATCTAAATCGTATGCGTGTTCGCGAAGCAATGTACTTAGTACATCCTTCCCGTATTCTGTAATTATGCCTTCTTCCCTTATATCAATACTGTCTTTTTTCATTGAGACTTTAAAATTTTCAATTGTGCTGCAAAGATAACCCATTCTTCGCAAACCTCCAAATTTTTGGAAGCAAATTCTTCAAAGTGGACGAAAAATAGCAAGCCGACCTTCACAAAGGGGGCTTGCTAACTTTATATTAACCTTAATTTAATTATTTATGATGGGTGCAAAAATACGAAGTTTTATCACTTCTCCAAATTTTATGACAAAATGTTTTACATCCTATATGATTTATCGTTTAAAAATTGGCGAATTGCATATATATTATATGTATATATGTTAAAATGTCTTAATAATTATCGTTATATGCGGAAATAATTTGGATATAAATTGGGAATGCATTACTTTCGCACCATCAAAAATACAATTAAACTATAAATTTTAAATAAATAAGGTATGACAACACCAACTACAAAAACACCAAAAGAAATCATTCGAAGTATTATCGATGCACTTCACATAAGTATTAGAGCATTTGCTCGTGAAATGAATGAACCCTATTCAAAAATTTTCGACATCCAAAGCGGCAGAACAAAAGTCATTGTCCCTTCCGTTCAACGATCAATTGCTGAACATTACGGAGTGAATATGAACTATCTAAGAACGGGACAAGGAGAAATGTTTTGCACTCCGCAGTCTAACCACCCCAACCAACCACCCCAACCCGAACAACCTGCTCAATCACCTACAACAGATAACGTTGCTAACGCCTTTTTAAACGTGATATCTGCGTTAAGGGAAGAGAACGCTCAACTGGAAAGGAGAGTGACTGCGCTTGAACGTAAAATGCAACGTTTATCCGATATATTCTCCAGTTCACTTTCGGATGAAGAGAATAATGTTTGACATATACAATTCTTGTGTCCGTTAGTTAGAATGGCTCCGCCCCCTCAAAACACTGCTGCTGTTTTGACTAATACTTTCCTGTTTCAAAATCTAATTAATTGTTAGCATTTCTATAATATAGTGGCTCCCTTCAATTCAATTGACGGGGAGCCCTATTCTGTATCATGATAGAAACAAAAAAAGCAAGCCGATCTTCACAGGGGGCTTGCTAATAGGATTATTAGTATTAATATTATATGTTACGTTGCAAGATAGTACAGAATCTACAATTATATTGAAAATGTCATTTCTTGGCGCGATTCTCCTCTACGACCCGTTTGATATGAAATTCAACAATCCATAGACACAAGTCGCCATCGTCGCTAAAATTGATGTTATTGCCATCAGCGGTGAAACGTATAGGTTTGCCTGAACTGGGATCTTCTTGGGGAGTGAACTTGAAACCATCGAGCTCAACGAGTGCTGTGTCGCGTACTTTGTTGTAGCCTACGGCCAAATTCAGATAACGTAGTGATAACTTTGGCATAATAGGATAGATGCCATCGTTCCAGATACAATAATCAGAACGCAAAGGTTCGTACCCCTCAATTAATAACTCATCGTGACTGATAGGATCGCCTTCTTCGTCACACTCAAGGTATTTTTTGTAAGTCGTATCTTTTATCTCTCGATATTCAATCTTCTTCTCGCCTGACATGATCTGGTCAAAATATACTTGCTTGATGGTCATGTAGAGGGTATTCTCTTTTGTGGGTTCTTCTTCACCAATTATCTTCCAGTAGTTTGTTTGAGGGTCATATTCAATATAGCTTCCCTCTTCTTCATCTTCTTCCTCTTCATCCACGAACTGAGCATAGTACTCTTCTATTTTATCTTTTTGAATCAGATTACGCACATCTTCAGGGAGCAAGTTGATGAGATCCAAAGGAAGAACTGGCTGAGTTTTGACTGAGTCATCTTCCAGCAAATGATCTTTCAATTCTCTCTTCATGTCTGTATAGGCTGTACTTAGGACTTGCTCCTGAATACGGTCATATACATGACTTGGTATATCGCATAGTTCACCACTGAAGTGATTGTCACGAATGAAATCCGCAACTTCAGTCACATTCTTTTCAGTAATATTGACATCTGCATAGCCTTCATAAATGATTTGGCCATCTCTTTCGACATCGAAATTAACTTCAATCTTCTTCATAGGATTTGATATATGTTGGGTTATTAGATTAGATGCCGCAAATATAATACTTTTTCAATTATACTCCAATTAAAAATCAAAAAATGTTCTGAGAATAGTTACTTTTTTATAATTCATACTTATTTCACCCCTAAAATCCAAAGATAATAGATGGCAAGTGTCTTATTCAAATTGTTCATTTTGTATTGAACACTATGCTTAGGTGAAGTTGTATAATTATATAATCTTAGCGATTCAGTTTTGAGACTATGACTTTTCCCAGGTTGTAGGTGACTTCCTCGCGGTAGTAGGCTTCGTAATCCTCGATGACGTTATTGTTTTCGTCGAGGGCTTCGTGGGTGTCTTCGTCATAATACCTTGGAAAGACTTCCTTGCGGGTGTGCTTGTCGATGAAGTAGAAGATGGGTTCGTTGTTGTCATCGACGTATAAGGCAGTTTCGGCACTTACGACTTCCACTAGAGCTGCTTCGCGATTGGGCTGGTAGCCCACGTAGAGAAGCAGCGCATCGTACTGGATGGGCACGGTGTTGCCGTTCTCGTCCTCGATGGGATAGCCTTCGTTGTCGAAGAGGATGTACTTTCGTTCGGTCGATGGCTTGATCTCACGAGATTCCTGCTTCTTGGTTCCTGCAATGATCTCGTCGAAATACTTCTGCTTGATGATGAGGGTAAGGACCTTCTTACCGGATGCCACGTAGGCTTCCACTTGTTCGTTGAAGTTCATAGTTTACGCGTTTTTAATTGTTTGACGCTGCAAAGGTAGCTGAATACTGGGAAAATTTGTTTCCCACGTCTTAAAAAAGCACAAAATAATAGAATTTTCATGGCGTGAGAAACGTTTTTTCCCACAAATTCCATATCTTTGCAACGTCAAAACACAAATAATGGAACAATGAGAGATTCGAAAGAGAACCACAGGCTGCGTGCCCTGCTTTGGATCGTGAGGCTCCTGGAGAAACATGGAGCATTGACCTTGAAGGAGATCAACGAATACTGGTGTGCAGACGAGAGCTTGAGCGATGGAGTACCCATCGAGAGACGTACGTTCTACAATTATAAGAATGCCATTGCTGACCTGCTGAAGATTGTCATCGAATGCGACCAGCGCGATGAGAACCGATACAAGATTGTGGCACGGGACGATGATGACGAGATGAGCAAGTGGTTGATCAAGTCGTCGGCGGTGAATGAGATTCTGGCGAGCAACGCAGATATGCGCAGCCGCATCCTGCTGGAGGAAATTCCAGCAGGACAGGAGTTGCTGATTGAAATCATGGAGGCAATGCGCACTGGGTGCAAGATTGAGTTCGAATACAAGCGATTTACGGACAGTCATGTCCAGAAGGTCAAGGGCGCACCCTATTGCGTGAAACTGTATCATCAACGCTGGTATGTGCTGGTGAAGGAATGGCGCACGCTATTGGTGAGCCATGACCTGAAGGAGGAGATGCATGTCTATTCACTCGACCGCATCTTGTCGATGAAGGTAACGGACGAGAAGTTTGTGTTGGACGAGCACTTCGATGCAAAGGAATACTTCAAGTATGCTTTTGGCACCCGTGTGGAAAAAGACAATCCTCCACAGCGTGTACTGTTGAAGGTGGATGATTGCCAGCGTGACTACCTTCGCTCCTTACCACTACACGCCTCACAACGTGAGATCGAGACGCAGGAGGACTACAGCATCTTCGAGCTGAACGTGGCTTTGACTATTGAGCTGACGATGCAGATACTGTATTATGGTTCAAGGGTGGAGGTATTGGAACCTGCAGAACTGCGCGAAGAGATTGAGGAGGAGGCTTATCGGCTGAACTCAGTGTATTCTGATGAAACTGACGAGATGAATTAGCCATAGAAGTCATTTGCTTTTGAGATGATTGATATAATCCTCAATAATCCTTCCCGAAATCACATCTGGCGACGATATCAAGAAATCGTCGCCTTCTTCGTCGCCATATAGTTCGTCTATCGGGTAATTACCGGAATAGATGAACTCGTTGCGTATCCACGTGCCAAAACCGAAGTGCAGTAAAGCAGGGTCGGTTTTCATCAGTTCCCTTTTCTCCTCCATTGAGAGCTTAGCATCAATGACCATGAACAGATCTTCCTTGGTGAGGATGTCCTTCTTCTTTTTATCTTTCTTCATATCTTTTCTTTTTTGATGATGCAAAGATAATGAGTAGGTGTGAAAAAATGATTCCCACTATTAGAAAAAAGCAAGCCGACCTTCACAGGGGGGCTTGCTTACTTTTGCCTTAATAATTTAAATAATTATGCTATTCACTAATTAAGAGTCTGCAAAGATAACCATATTCCCCAACATACCCAAATTTTTGCTTGAAAATATCGCTTTTTTCAATTTCATCTTGGAGATTGAATAAATAATTGCTATATTTGCACCAACCTTAAGCCCATTATGGGCAAGGTGTATGCGTAATTAATTTTATAGGCATAAGATAGCAGGCTCATCCGTGAGGACCAGCCTGCTTTTTTGAATTTGGCCCTCACGAGTGCCAAATCTAACGAATAAAATAAACCCCCGAAACAGCCTTACGTAAATTTTTTTATTGAAAAACTCCGAAAATACGGAAATTTTTTTATTGAAAAACTCCGAAAATACGGAAATTTTTTAGTGCAAAACCTACGAAAATACGGAAATCTTTCAATTTTTTCGCATATTAGGGCCTCTGGAAGATCAGGTCATACTAATAGTAGTCTTTTCATGTTGTAACACTTTTCTTGGGAAATAATTGACGAAATGATACACTTTTCTTGGGGAATATCCAAGCTTTTTGCACATTTTTCTTGGGGAATGTGTGTTTTTCTTCAGTTTTGGCAGGATAAAAACAATCAGAGGAAGCGACATCGCAGGTGGATGGAGCTTCCTCTGATTACATTAGTGGTTTGCCACGCGAGACTATGCTAACGTGGGGATGAGCATGGGCTTGAATGGGTTATTCGTCAACGGGGCTGAATTCGTCCTTGCCTACACTGCAAAGAGGGCAAACCCAGTCTTCGGGGAGTTCTTCGAATGGAGTGCCTGGCTCAATGCCGTTGTCGGGGTCACCTACTGCGGGATCATACTCGTAGCCGCATACGTCACATACGTACTTTTTCATGAGTGTGGTGATTAAAAAGGGTTAGTAAAGGGATATTAAAGTGTCATCACTTTTTGTTCAAAAGTCTCTTTGTCGCCCAGGGCGTTGTTGCGAACGCGGGAGCGATAGTTGTAGATGGTGGTGAGGGAGTAGTTGAGGAACTTGGCAATCTTCGTGCTGTCGGTCTCACCCATGCGGATGAGGGCGAAGATGCGGAGTTCGGTGGTGAGCAGTTCACCTCGCTTGGGCATGATGGCCGCCTCGGGTTTGAGCAGCGCGTTGAACTTTTCGACGAAATTGGGATAGAGGGTAAGGAAGAGCTGGTCGAAGTCGGCATAGAACTTTTCCTGTTCCTCTTCGACGAAGTCGGTTGACTTGAGTTTCTTGGTGAGTTCGTCGATCTGTCGGCTCTGCACAAGTTTGAGCATCTGGCGTTGGATGCTCTCAATGGAGCCGAGGTAGTTGTGTGCACGGTCGAGGTAGTTCATCAGATAATCGCCCTTGAGGTGGTCGGACATCTGCAGGTCCTTGTTGGCAATCTGCAACTGCTGATTGGAGTTCTTGAGGTCGTCGTTGGCCTGAGCGAGGAGCGCACGTGTGGCCTGGAGTTTCCGATTGAGGCGGAAGAGGGTGATGATGACCAGCGTCATGACCAGTGCGATGAGAACGAGACTGGCGATGATGAGACGGGTGTCGCGTTTCTCGTGCTCGAGGCGGTCGTGACGCGATCCGTCGATGATGGGATAGATGGACGAAACTTCGAGTGTGCGCAGGTTCGACTTGCAGAGGTTGGCATCCTCGAGGGCACAGAACAGATAATTGTAGGCCCTATCAATATCGCCCGAATGGAAGAGCTGGGCGGCAAGTTCGGGCAAC
>Ga0256407_10008540_pt1 | contig 14973 bp, 18 predicted proteins | sample RumenRJG_04DNA_FD_193489 | JGI IMG/M metagenome (GOLD analysis project Ga0256407, IMG submission 193489) | Bovine rumen microbial communities from Lethbridge, Alberta, Canada - RJG_04 | ecosystem: Host-associated > Mammals > Digestive system > Stomach > Rumen | place: Canada: Alberta... | reverse complement strand
AAATGCCGGTAAATCTGTTAATCAATATATAAAAGATTTAGTGCTGGATAACTAAACGAAATGTTTTTGATTTGATTTATTAGATGTGCAAAGCATAAAATAAAAATGTGATCTTTGCAAGTATGAAATTTAATACAAAGTGTAAAACGTTGTAAAGCCGGGCGAAATTGTCCCGGCTTTTTTCTGTAAATTTTTTCGTGTAAATCTGTATAGATCGAACCGAAAGCAACCCACTAGAAGAGCACAACCCCCAGCACCTCACAGCCCACACTAGAAGCAACAGCCCCCAACACCTCACAGCACTATACTAGAAGAGCAACAGCCCCCAGCACCTCACAGCACTATACTAGAAGAGCACAGCCCAACAGCCCCAACACTCAACAACCCCAACACTTCAAACCTCACAAACCCAGCAACAGAGCGACACGACGGCACAAATCGAAACACAATCAAATCGAACACAATCGAAAAAATCCGCCGATCCGCAGGGCAGGTTCTGGCACGAAATTTTTAAAAGTCTACGGGTTCGGAAGCGCAAAAATTTGCTAGGTATATGCATTTTTTTACCATTTCCGCCGGGAGGCCGCCGAAAAAGTAGGGGTGGGTTTTAAAAATTATTGCATACACAAAGGAGCGGGGTTATAATAAAGCCGAAAGAATTAGATAGATGTAGAACGGAAGCATTACTATTTATTTTCTAAAAGATCGTCGATAGAAATATTAAAGACCTCGGAAAAATACGGCAGCTCATAATCAGGGATAACACGATCACCGGTTTCGATGCGACTGATAGCTTTTTGACTTATGCTATGTCCGAGCAACTGAATTTTCGCGGCGAGCTCTTCTTGCGACATTTCTGACGCTTCCCTAAGTTCCCTTATCTTACGACCAGCAATATTACATTTACCAGATTGACACTTAAATAATTTCAAAGTTTATACCTCCCGTTATCCCAAAGATGGATAACAAGAAAACAGTATCATGTTAATTTGCCTTAAATTATCCCAAAGATGACTAAAAACTAAAGAATAATTACAAAGTTGAAGCGGCTAGGAGGTGAAGTATATATGGGATTTTTCACAGCATTATTCCCAAAACCACAAGTACGGATAAGCATACCAAGCATGAGAGAACTTATATATCCGGGAGAACTTAAATCGTTATATACGTTGAAAGCAAATGAGCATAAAGATGCGAGAGCGCTTATAGCTGCATTGTATCGTCTGAATTACAAGAGAAAAAAATGGGCGTTTACAGAAGACGATATCGACTGTCGTGATTTCAACGATGACACAAGAGCTGCTTTTGATGCGCTTCAAAAAAGAGGCATAATAAAAGAGCTGGAAGAAGCGGAAATTATGACAGAACTATATTCGAGAGATGGACTTGTAAACATTGCAAGGAAATGGGGAGTGACTATAGGAGGAAAGAAGCAGGAGATTGCTGAAAGACTTTTGAAGAATGGCTATAAGTTTGATAGACGAAAGTATAAGAAAAGGCTGTTTAATGTTACAGAAGAAGGAATAAAGGCAATAGATCAGTATTTCGAAGATAAAAAGCAGACAATAATAAAAGCGATAAATGCTTTGAAGGAAATGGATTTCAATAGCGCAGTAATGGTATATCGCGAATTTGACGACAAGTGGGGATACATACACCCATCAGGAAAGAAACATACAATATTTGCACATTACGATATTGACTATAAACGATTTGAATTTATTGTAAGATATCCAATGCGAGAGATAAGAAATTCCGACAACTTCAAAAAGACATTAAGAGGCTGCATGATCGCAGGACTAATGAGAGGCGAAACAGACAAATTTGCACTGAGAAAAGACTTTGAAAGCGTATGCGACGAATACTTAGATTACCCAAGGCTGCTATATCAATTTGATTGCGATATAGAGGTATTACGAGCAATGCAGCGGAATATAGATTACGACAAAGGGTGTGCTACAGAATACTATATATCTCGCATAGACTATTTAGCAAGGCACTGTTGAAATAATTGCGGAAGAAGTATAAGTTTTAGAAATTTTAAAAAGTTGGCAACTTTCGCAGGTTTTTTGATATAAAATATTAGCAAGTGAAATTAAGCCCACGGCAAGCAAAGCCGTGGGCTTTCTTGTACCCAAAATTAGGAGGTAGAAAATGCCGAAGCGGAGCAACAAAAGAGATTCCGCAAAGGCTGAGTATATCGCCCGTAAGAGCAAAGGCGAAAAAGTAAACTTACGTGAGCTGGCGGAGCAGCAGGGCGTATCATATCAGACCTTGCGGAACTGGAAGAAAACAGACAAGTGGGACGAGGCACTGCCAAAACGTAAACGTGGGGGACAACCCGGAAACAGAAACAGTAAAGGAAAACGAAACGCTAAAGGGAGTCACGAAGGAGCACCAAAAGGTAACAAGAATGCTGAAAAGGATGGAGCATACAGTGCGATCTTTTTTGATATGCTTTCGGACTCTGAAAAGGAACTGGCAGCGGCAACGCCGACAGGTGGCAAGGAAGCACTTGTACATGAGTTGCAGATTTTGAAGATACGAGAACACCGGATTCTTGAAAAGATTGCAGTTTATGAAAAAGAAGATGAAGACAAGATGCACCTCAACAGCCTTATGGATATGAGAGTTCCGGTAAAAGGCAAGGATGGTGCAGTTCAGCAGATGGGTATGTACAATAGCGAGACTGCATTTTCAAGGTCACTAAAATTACAGGAAGCCTTATACAAGGTGCAGGGACGTATCGCAACGATTGTGAGCAGTCTGAGAGCTCTTGAGGAAGCAGACCGCAGGCATGAGCTTGAAAAGAAGAAGCTTGAAATCATGGAGATGCGGGCAACAGGAGCTATTGAGATCACAGACATTGATGAACAGACAGCGGAGGAAATCGGAGATGATCTAGCATGAAAGGATATACGAGCAAGGTAGTTGCACAATGGCTGGGACTCACAGAAAGACGAGTGAGGCAGCTTCGTGACGACGGAGTGATTAAAGAAATACAGCCGGGTATATATGATCTTCACAGCACGGTCCTTAAATACATCAGCTACTTACGTGGAGTCGGTGAAGTGAGTTTGCAGACGGAACGCATGAAACTGACCGCAGAAAAGCGTAAGGCCGCTGAAATGGATAACAAGCTGAGAAGCGGAGGACTACACAACGGAGAGGATATAGAGCGGGCAATTAAGACAGTGAATTTCAATGTCAGAAGTCGCCTATTGGTTATTCCGGCAAAACTCGCACCGAAGCTGAAAGAAACAACACTGTCGCAGGCAGAGATATTCGACATGCTCAAAGAAGAAATCGAGGAAGCATTGAGAGAACTTGCAGAGGGCAGGTTCATTCTATCCGAGACAGAAGGTACGGAAGATGGCAAAGAAGAAAGCACAGACTAAAGAGAATACCGTAACCCTTCCAGCACACACAGCGGAGATGATAAAAAGGTGCGTAGCGGCATTCAAGCCGCCGCCAAAGCTCACACTGTCAGAGTGGGCGGACATGTACAGAATGTTGAGCCCGGAAAACAGTGCAGAGCCGGGAAGATGGAGAACTGACAAAGCACCGTACCAGAAGGAGATCATGGATGCAATCGGCAGTCCTCATGTCAGAAAGATAGTGATAATGAGTGCGGCACAGATAGGCAAGACAGCAATGCTCATGAACATGCTTGGCTATTACATGCACTATTATCCCGCACCCGTACTTGTCATACAGCCTACGCTTGATATGGCACAGACATTCAGTAAAGATTTCTTGGCACCGATGCTGAGAGATACGCCGGTGCTGAGAAATCTGGTTGATACAAAGAGCAGGTACAGCGGCAACACGATTCTCAAAAAGAATTTCCCCGGAGGACATGTAACCATCATAGGGGCAAATTCAGCGGCAGGACTGGCAATGAGACCTATCAAGGTATTGCTTGCCGACGAGGTAGACCGTTACCCGGCAAGTGCCGGAACGGAAGGAGACCCGCTTCTGTTGGCTCAAAAAAGGCAGACTACCTTCTGGGATAAAAAGACAGTTGTAGTAAGTACCCCGGTACTGAAAAACAGCAGCCGCATATCTGCCGAATACGAGAACAGCACAAAGGAAGAATGGAACGTGCCGTGTCCTAAATGCGGACATTATCAGCCGTTAGCATGGAAAGGCGTAGTATTCGACAGCGAGGATTTATCAAAGCCGGTATTATACCAGTGCGAAAGATGCGGTGAAAAGTCGGGTGAGCTTGAATGGAAAAAGGCAGGACAGCGAGGACACTTCGTTGCTGAAAATCCAGAGGCGGAGTCGAAAGGCTTTCACCTCAACACACTAGCTTCTAACTTCTGTGGATGGAAAGAGATAGTTGAAAAATTCATAGTTGCAAACGAGCTCTTGAAGATAGGTGACCCGGAAAAGATGAAGACATGGGTTAATACGGAGCTTGGGGAGCCTTGGGATGAACCGGGCTCATCACTTGAAGATGTCGAACTTTACAACCGCAGGGAGATATACGAGGCAGAAGTACCGGACGAGGTGATAGCACTCACGGCAGGAGTTGACGTACAGGACGACAGATTCGAGGTTGAAGTAGTCGGCTGGGGCAAAGGTAAGGAAAGCTGGGGCATACGTTATCAGAAAATCTTTGGCGACATGCTCAAAGAACAGGTATGGGACGATCTCGACGCATTCTTACTCAGTGGCTTTACCAAGAAAGACGGTACAGTGCTTCACATATTGTCAACGTGCATGGATACCGGGGGACACCATACCGACCACGTTTACCGCTTCACCAAGGAACGGTTTGAACGAAGAGTATGGGCCATCAAAGGAAAGGGCGGTGCGGATGTACCATTCATCAGGAACCCAAGCACAAACAACAGGGTAAAGACACCACTCTTTATTGTCGGCGTTGATGCAGGAAAAGCACTGCTCTATCAGAGATTGAAGATAGAGACGAAAGGCCCTAACTACTGTCATTTCCCAGAGAATGAAGAAGCCGGATATGACGAACTCTACTTCAAGGGACTTACAGCAGAAAAAATGGTAGTGCGTTTCAGAAAAGGGCGAAGCGTCATTGTATGGGAGCTCAAAGATACGTCATACAAACGAAACGAGCCACTTGATCTTAGAAATTACGCTATGGCGGCATTGGAAATTGCAAATCCGATGCTTACAGATGCAGAGCCGGGAGTACAGAAGGTACACAAGGCGGGAAGAAGAATAATAAGCGGAGGTATCTGATTATGGCTGTATTCCCAAAAGAATTATGCGAAAAGAAGCTTAATACATGGCTTGCAGCAGAAGAAGCCATAGCAACAGGACAAAGATACCAGATAGGTACACGAATGCTTACAAGGGCTGACCTTGAAGCAGTCAGAAAAGAGATGGAATACTGGGCGGCGAAACTTGCGGAGGCTGACGCTGAGAGTAAATCAGGCGGAAGAAACCGAATGTATCACTTCGTAGCCCGTGACGTTTAAGGAGGGAGCATGGCAAGACCAAACATCATAGACAGAATGGTTGCGGCAGTCGCTCCCGTACATGCTGCAAAAAGAGCTGCTGCTAGGGTAGCACTCACAATAATAAATTCAGGTTACGGCAACTACGGGGCAAACCTCACAAAAAAGAGCATGAGGGGCTGGGAATACTTCGGAGGAAGTGCAAAAGAGGATATCGAAGACAACCTCGATGTATTGAGGCAGAGAAGCAGGGACGCTTACATGGGAATACCCACAGCGTCGGCAGCTCTTAAAACCTTGAGGACAAATGTCATAGCCGGAGGACTTATGCCGGCTCCACAGATCGATGCCGAATATCTTGGAATGACAGATGAACAGGCAGAGGAGTTGCAGACACAGATAGTAAGGGAGTTTTCATTATGGGCGGATACACCGATATGCGACGCCGAAAGGATTGATAACTTCTATAAGCTACAACAGCTTGCATTTCTGTCATACCTCATGAACGGTGATGCGATCGTATTGCTGCCACTCAAAGAGGCAGTAAACCAACCATACTGGTTAAGAGTAAGGATAATCGAGGCAGACAGGGTATGCAGCCCTGATGGATACGACAGACTGACCCCGTGTGTGGTAAACGGATATAACGTACAGCAGATAGTACAGGGAGTAGAAACCGATAGTGACGGCATGGTAGTGGCGTACTGGATATGCAACCGTCATCCTCTTTCGAGTACGGCAACGATAGAGCCGGGAAAGATCGAATGGACAAGAGTTGAAGCATTCAGTCCAAGGACGGGCAGAAGGAACGTACTGCATGTGATGAACCGCGAAAGAGCGGGACAGAGAAGAGGCGTTCCAATACTCGCACCGGTTCTTGAAGCATTGAAGCAGCTTGGAAGATATACCGACGCTGAGATAACGGCAGCGGTACTTTCAGCAATGTTCACGGTATTTGTGGAAAAAGAGCAGGCGTCGGACGGAAAACCGTTTGGAGAGATGCTACCACCCGACATGCAGATAGATGCGGAAGACCAATCAAGCATAGAGCTTGCTCCCGGAGCAATAGTTGATCTCAATCCGGGAGAGAAGCCAACGTTTGCAGACCCAAAGCATCCCAACAGTGGTTATGACGAGTTCACTAATGCGGTCATAAGACAGATAGGAGCGGCACTTGAGATACCACCGGAAGTGCTTTTCAAGCAGTTCACGACATCATACAGTGCAGCAAGGGGTGCACTCAATGAGTTCTGGCGTACATGCCAGATGCAGAGAGACTGGTTTACAGATGATTTCTGCCGCCCGATTTATGAAGAGTGGTTCACAGAGGCAGTGGCAAAGGGAAGGATAAATGCTCCCGGATTTTTCAACGACCCTGCCATAAGCAAGGCATACATGTCATGCGACTGGAACGGTCCGGCAAGGACAAACCTCAATCCGGTGCAGGAAGTGACCGCGGCAGTCAAGAGAGTCGAAGCGGGATTCAGCACGGCACAGGAAGAGACAGCAACCATGACGGGCGGAGATTATAACCGCAACATCCGTCAGAGAGTCATTGAGGCAAAGAGAAAGAAAGAGGTTGATGATATCATCAATCCGCCACAGCAGACAGAAGAGACAATACAGCCCGTGCCGGTTCCACAGCGGACACAGAGGCAGGAAGAGCACAGGAGAGAAGAACATGAAAGGTAAGGCGAAGAACTGTAAGTTCTGGGAGTTCCGAAATCAGACGGAAGAAAACGCAGAGCTGCTTTTATATGGCGATATATCAGATACGAGCTGGTGGGGAGATGAAGTTACACCAAAACAGTTCACGGATGATCTGAAAGCACTCGGAGATGTTAAAGAAATTACCGTACGCATCAATTCGGGCGGCGGTGACGTGTTCGCAGCAACGGCAATCGGCAACGCCCTTGAACAGCACAAGGCAACGGTAACCGCCAAGATTGACGGCCTTTGTGCAAGTGCCGCAACAATAGTGGCGTGCCACTGTTCCAAAGTCATTGCAGCAAACGACAGTACATACATGATTCATCCGGTAAAGATGGGTATATGTGCCTTTGTCGATGCCGTCAGACTCAGAGAGTGTCTTGAGGCACTGGATACCATAAGGGACAATATCGTTACTCTTTACGCCAAAAAGACGGGAAGAGACAAAGAAGAAGTAGCAGAGCAGATGGATAAGACAAGCTGGTTCACGGCGGCACAGGCCAAGGAAAACGGCTTCATAGATGAGCTTATCGACGAGAACGGAGAAAGCGTCATTGAAAACAGAGGCGGACTTCTTTTCGTCAACAGTATCGGAACAGAAATACCGTTCAACGATACCCCAAAATTCGTACAGGACAATCTGGCAGCAAATTCCGCCGCCGATTGTAATGTAAATACACCTAAAGTTCCGGCAGGAACAACGCCGGCAAACAATCAGAAGGAGGTAGGCAACATGGAAATTAGGACCGTTAATGACCTTCGGGACGCATACCCGGAGTTGGTCGGAGCAATCGAGGCGGCGGCAGCAGAGACAGCGGCAGCGGCAGAGAGACAGAGGATACACGATATCGAAGATATGTGTATGCCGGGCAATGAAGCTTTTGCAAACGAGGCTAAGTTTGAAAAGCCGATCAGTGCGTCGGACTTCGCAATGGCAGCAGTAAAGAATGCGAAGCAGGCAGCAGATGAAGCAAGAAAAGCAGAGGACGAAAAGAAGAAGGACTATCTTGACGGACTCAAAGACGATGCGGCAGGCAGCGGACTTAACGGAGTTAATAACGAGCCGGAAGGCACAGCCTCGGACGCATTCCTTGATGCGATCAAGAGCGTAAACGGTAAGAAATAAATAACAGGAGGATAACGATTATGGATTTAGCAAAAAAGACATTTTCCACAGCTCCCGAATATCTGATTGCAGGAACAACTATCGCAATCACAACGGAAGTGAAGGTGGCAGCATCAGACCTTGTAAAAGGTGCTCCGGTAAAACTTGACGCAAACGGCAAGGCAGCAAAAATCACATCAACAAGTGATACCGGTATTTATGGTATCGTTGCTGATTCAGCAAAGAGCGGAGAGGAAGCAGTTATCTATCTTACTGGCGAGTTCTTCGCAGATGCTCTTGTATTTGAAACCGGTATTACAGCAGCAGACCTTGAAATCGCATTCAGGGAAATCGGTATCTTTCTTAAAGACGGTGGTCAGTCTTTTTGACGGGCCTGTCGGTTGATGCCGATATAGCGGCAGGCACAGACCTACTCGGTAAGAGCATATCTGATCTTCAGGAAGATGTTGAAATCGGCGAGTTCGGTGTTTCCGGTACATTGAAGCACATAACCGGATGGACTGCTTTCAGCGGAGATACAACAGAGCAGAGTGGTAATTACATAGCACTTCACTTCGAAGTAGACGGAGTGGATGATGCGACGATTACCGTACAGCTCACAAAGGGCAGAAACCCTGCAAAGGCTCTTGACTCTGACGGTATCTGCATATTCCGTATAGCAGATGCAGCACAGGAGATAATCGTAACTGCTTCAAAAGACGGTTATAGGACAGCAACAATGCGTCTGCCTATACATGGACTCACATTGGAGGAGGAGTAAGGCATGGTAACATACGGTGCTTCTGCCGAGCCAAACGGCAGCAGGGAAAAGGAACAGAAGGAAAACACCCAGAGTTCCAAAAAGGTAACCAAGGGTAAGGATACAGGCAAGGAGGAAAAGGAAAATGGCTAATGAAATCAACATTTACCAGCCACGTTATCTTGCGGAGGTAGTAAGACAGGCTCCACCCGTAAGAACATTTTTCAGGGATACATTCTTCACAAATGTAAAACCTTTCACAACAGAGAGAGTAGATATCGATATCGTTAAGGGTGATCGCCGCATGGCAGCCTTCGTACATCCAAGAGCAGGCGGACAGGTGCTTGAAAGCTCAGGATACAGGACAGAAAGCTATGCACCACCACTTGTAAATCCGTACGATGTGACAACAGCAGACCAGCTCATGTCACGTCTTCCGGGAGAAGATATATACAGCGGAATGACACCGGCACAGAGAGCGGCGCAGAAGCTCACAGACGAGTATAACCGCCTTAATGATGCAACAACCCGCCGTGAAGAGTGGATGGCTGTACAGGCTATCGTGACAGGTCAGATTCCGGTAGTAGGCAAAGGTGTAAACGAGATTATTGACTTCGGCTTTACAAACACCGAGACACTTACCGGTACTGCACGCTGGGGACAGAGCGGAGCAAAAGTGCTTGACAACCTTGACGACTGGGTTGAAAAGACTCTTACAAATGGTTTCGCTAATGTGGACATGGCTATCTTCGGCAAGTCTGCATTGAGAGCATTCCTTGCAGATGAGAACGTACAGAAGCAGCTTGATAACCGCCGTGTAGAGATGGGTATCATTTCTCCAAGAGACCTTCCAAACGGCGTAAGATACATCGGACACCTCAACAAGCCCAGCCTTGATCTCTATGAGTACGGCGAGGTTTACTACGATGACTGGACAGACCCAGCTAACCCAGAGACAAAGCCACTCATCCCTGCAAACAAAGTAGTCCTTATTGCATCAAATCCAAATTACATGATGGCATATGGTGCATGTACTTACATCGAGGATGCTTCACAGCAGTGGGTTACAGCCCAGACAGCAAGACTGCTCCGTTCATACGTCGAGCATCATCCAGATCGCCGCATGATCGAGTTGCAGGCGCACCCTCTTCCAATTCCGGACAGAGCGGACAGCTGGCTTGTTGCTACAGTTATGTGATTGGCTTACATTTGCCCCATTCCTCTAAGTGTGAATGGGGCAGCATAGCCGGAGGTAAGCAATGGCGTTATTCAATCTAGTGCAGACATTCGGCGAAGACCCGCCGGAAGAATGGAAGGTGCCGACATTCAAAGAGTGTGTGAAAGACGATGTTGACAATATATTTTTCAATATCGATGAATTTGCAGAAAACCATATCGTAGACGGCAAGGAACACCCGATCGTCATAGAAGAAGAGGATGTAAGACGACATAGTGTTCACTGGGAAGCTGGAGCGAAGCAGAATTTCGATACTGGACTTTACAATGCGCATACCATTCTTTACATCAAGGTAAGCGACTATGGACCAAGACCAAAAGTAGGCAAGTATCTTGAACTTGACGAAGGTACAGACCATAAGCGTACCTACAAGATCATCCATTGCGAAGAGGATGTCGGGGTTTACCGTATGACGATGGAAAGGACAAGGCAGTAATGGCAAAGGTATCTTACGACAGTTCCAACTACACCATAACTATTGATGGCGTGGAAGAAGTATCCAAGGCTTTAGGAGACCTTAAAGGCAAGACACCTGCCGCAGTCAAGGTTGCCGTGAATGCAACGGCAAGGGAAGCACGAAAGCTGATGATCGCCAAAGCAAAAGCACGGTATGCCGTAAATGCAGCAGGGCGAAAGCACCTAAAGGATTTGGTACAGCGTGGCAAGGCCACCAATGCAAACCCTGTTGCAGAGCTCCACATAAAGAGTTTCAGAAATGACCTTGGATACTTTGATTACAAGCCCGAGGGTATACATACCGGAATGGACGTTTATAGGAGTGCACCTTCCGTAGTGAGTGCAAGGGTACTGAAAGCGGGCTCATTAAAGCCTCTTTCCGGCAACGGAGAAAAGTCAAAGGGCTTTGTGTTAAAGTTCAGCAGCGGACATGTCGGCATGGTGCAGAGGGTTATAGGTTCAGTATCAGATCATAGACTGACAGCCAGAGGTTTTCCGAGGTGGAAGAATAAGGAAGGCAAAATAGAAAAATTGCAGACGATGGGAAGTCCTTCCGCAACGGCAATGCACAACACAATCTGGCCGGAAGTACAGCCGGACGTATCGGAGTTTTTACAGATGCGGCTTGATACACAGGTCAGGAAAGTTATTGAAAGGGCAAGGAAAGCAGGAAGATGAATAATTACATGACATCAGTTGAAGCGGCTGGAATCGGACGCACACCGCAGTTGTGCCAAGACTCACTGGTTGAAATGCTGAGAGAGCTTTTCAAAGGCAAGAAATATGTAGGACAGGAAGGCCGCAAGGAACTGACTGTATATAAACAGGACTTGCCGGTGCCGGAAGATAACGACGTTGATGCAGATACGGACGAAGCAGCAGCACCCTATATCGTAGTGCAGATGACTGGCGGACAGATAAAAAATGACAGGTCTCCGCAGCTGGTAGATTTTTCACTTGTCATCTGCTGTTTCGACAAGGGTAAAAAACGTGAAGGCTGGCAGGATGTGGCGAACATCAAAGAAGATATAGTGCAGCGTATATGTACCCGCCCTTACTTTGGCGGAGCGTTCACGATATTAAAGCCTATATCGTGGGCTTTTCAGGCAGACGATACGGCACCATATTATTTCGGGGCAGTGTCGTTCACATGTACCGCACCCGCTATGACACAGGATACGGCACTAAAGGAGCTACTATGAGCAAAAAAGATAAGACGTCTGCCACAGTTAAGGCAGAGGAAAAGATACAGGAAGAAATGGGCGAAGAGGTGAAGGAAGCCCAGACAGAAGATGCAACGGCAGAGAAGGAAGAAACAAATGAGGAACCGGTAGTGTATTGCGGTCCAAGTATTCGGAACATAGTACGTCAGTACACAGTATTCGACGACGGAATACCGGAGACTCTTAGGGATTTTTTCGATGAAAAACCGATTGCAAAGACAATGCTTATCCCTCTTTCAAGACTTGCGGAGATGAGGAGCAAACTTGAAGACAAGGGGACACCGGAAGCAGTCTTATACAGGCAGATAATGTCATAACTTTAAGGAGGTAAAAAATCTATGTCAAGTGCTTACAAACATGGAGTATACGCCAGTGAGAAAGCCACAAGCATGACCGCACCCATTGCAGGCACAGCGGGATTGCAGGTCATCATTGGCACAGCACCGGTAAATATGCTTGGAGCAGATTTTGCGGATAAGGTAAACAAGCCTATCCTTGCAAACAATTACTCCGAGGCGGTAGAGGCAGTGGGATACAGCTCTGATTTCGCAAGCTATACATTATGCGAGGCAATCAGTGCAACATTCCAGATCGTCGGCACAGGTCCGGTAATTCTTATCAACGTACTCAACCCGGCAACTCACAAAAAGGCAATGACAGGTGGAACATTGCAGGTTAATTCAGGCGTCGCAGAAGTAAGCGAAGTCGGACTCATTATTGATTCGGCACTTACAGTACAGATACCGGCTGTAGATGACGTACCTGCACAGACACTCGTAAGAGGCACAGACTACGAGATTTCTTACAACGATGACGGAACAGCAAATATCGTAATGATCTCAGTAGCGGCAAGAGCAGCTACAAACGTCACACTTGCAGGAAATAAGGTTGACCCAACAGCAGTTGTGGCAAATGACATCGTAGGCGGTGTGAATATTTCTACAGGAGAAGAAAAAGGATTAGAGGTAATCAGACAGATTTACCCTAAGTTCGGCATGACACCGGGTATCCTTATCGCTCCAAGATTTTCAGCGAATGCAACAGTCGCAGCGGCTTTGCAGGCAAAGACAAAGGAGATCAACGGAGTATTCAAGTGCGTCACTGTCATTGACATTGACAGCTCGGCAGCAGGAGCACAGAAGTACACAGACGTAAGAACACAGAAGACCACACAGACAGTATCAGACCCTAATGCTTATGCAGTATGGCCTTATGCAGCTGTAGGAGAGGTCGTTTACTCTGGTTCATCACTTGCGGCAGCACTTACAGCATATACCGATGCTGTAAACGATGATACACCAAACGTATCACCTTCCAACAAGATTCTTTCAATCTCAAAGGCATGTCTGCCGGATGGAACAGAAGTAGTGCTCGATCAGGACCAGGCGAACACAATCAACAGCTTTGGAGTGGCTACATTCCTCAACGTGAACGGATTTAGACTCTGGGGCAACAACACAGCAGCATATCCGGGAAACACAGACCCTAAAGACCGCTGGTTCTCTGTACGCCGCTTCCTTTCATGGGCTGCAAACAGCTTTATCCTCACCTATTTCCAGAAGGTTGACAGCCCTACAAACAGGCGTCTTATCGATGCTATCGTTGACTCTGAAAATATCAGAGGAAACGGTTTTGTAGCAAGAGACGTATGTGCAAGGTATGAGATTGTGTTCAACGAAGAGGAGAATACAACAACAGACCTTCTCAATGGAAAGATCACTTTCCATCAGTACATCACACCATACACACCCGCTGAGGACATCGAGGACATCATTGAGTTTGACCCCGAAGCACTTTCAGCAGCGTTAGCATGACGGAAGGAGGAAAAGGGAAATGATTAGCAATAACTATGTACCCGAGAAAATCAATGATGCCAACGCCTATCTTGACGGCAACAGGATGATAGGTGCTGGTGCTTCTGCTGACCTGCCGGAGATCAACATGAAGACAAGCACCGTTGAGGGAATGGGTATCAACGGCGAGATTGACAGTCCGACCATCGGACTGTTTGAGAGCATGGAGCAGACTGTAAAGTTTAACACGCTATATTCATCAGCAGCAGACATGCTTTCACCTCTTAAAACCGTAAATCTCACATTCAGAGCTGCACAGCAGGTTTACGACAAGACAGGAGGCTACGCTTTTAAAGGTCTTAGGGTTGTAGAGACAGGTCGTGTAAAGAAGTTCAAGCCAGGCCAGATCGCGAAGGGTGAGAGCATGGAAGCGGAAGTAACATTGGAGCTTACATATATTCTTATCGAGAACGACGGCAAGAAGCTCGTTGAGATTGACAAGCTTAACGGAGTTTATATAGTTGATGGTCAGGACATGTTAGCAGAGGTACGTCCTCTTGTCTGACGGATAAATACGGCGGACAGGGCGAACAGATACGCTCTGTCCGATTTTGATATATTCAGCGGAAGGAGTTAAAGAATGGCTGAGGAAAAGAAGATTGAAAACAAGGTGGAAGAAGCAGTAAAGGATACAGCAGAGAGTAAGGAAAAGGAAGGCGTAGTAAAGTTTGCAAAGCCTTATTCTTTCGAAGGTAAGGAATATACAGAGATAGATTTATCCGGTCTTTCAAAGCTTACAGTGAATGATGCAATCAAGGCACAGTCACAGCTCATTGATGAGCAGGAGACGGCAGCAGCACTCGTTACAGAGAGGACAACGGCCTTTGCAAGACATATGGCAGCAAAGGCAACAGGCTATCCGATAGAGTTTTTCAAGTACATGTCAAGAGGTGCCATGAAGAGCGTGCAGAGAGCAGTTGTTTCATCGCTTGTCGGAAAGGCAGAGAGCGAAAACCATGTGATGAAATTTGAAAACCCATACATGTACGAGGGCTCGGAATACACTGAAATTGACCTCAACGGAATAGCAGACATGACGAGCATGAATGAGAGTGAGGCAGAGAACAGGCTTGTAAGAGCTGGCATAACCATCATAGAGCCTACATACAATTATCTCTACGCCTGCATCATTGCAAGCATGGCTACCGGAAAGCCAGAAAAATTCTTTGAAGGACTCCCAATAGTGGA
>Ga0256407_10008538_pt1 | contig 14973 bp, 14 predicted proteins | sample RumenRJG_04DNA_FD_193489 | JGI IMG/M metagenome (GOLD analysis project Ga0256407, IMG submission 193489) | Bovine rumen microbial communities from Lethbridge, Alberta, Canada - RJG_04 | ecosystem: Host-associated > Mammals > Digestive system > Stomach > Rumen | place: Canada: Alberta... | reverse complement strand
GTATCACAGTGGGGTCGAAGTTGATTTCAGGCATCTCGCCACTCTGCTCCGACAGCTTCTGCATAACGGCATTGATAACGCTGCGGCAGTCGAAACCCATTGAATCCAAATAGCGCATCATCTCTACCGGGGAGCACTGGACGATGTTCTGGTAAGCCGGATTGAGCTGACCGTCGGTATACATCATAGGCCAAGCCTTGAGAGCAGCGACAGTCTGGATAAGATAAATAAGCGTAGCGGTGAGGTGTCCCATCTTTTTCACTACGAAATTAGTCTGGAGATTGGTTGCACCGGGGATGATGCTGGGCTTGAAACCGTTGTCTTTCAGGAAGCCAATAACGGGTCGGGCCGACTGAACAGGCACATAGTCGTCGTCACGAGAGTGGAAAATATACATACGCTGCGAAGGATCGGGCCTCCAGTCAGTAGTGATGCTCATCTTCTGGAACAAGTCCTGGATGAACATACTCTCCTCTGAGTTCAGGTCGCAGTACTTTTCACTCAGTATCTCATGTATCTTCTTTTCGCGTCCTATGCTGTCGCACACAGGCCATGAAGAGTAGTTCTTTGAGATAACCAGCCTGTCGACGCGGCTTGCCACGTAGGGCTGGAACACGCTTTCGTAGTCGACATCCAGGTTCTGGGTCTCTTTTGTAGACACCATCAGCAGCAGAGGAACTGCATTATAGGCGGTAGAGTCAATCGTTACGTACTGGCGATAGCACTCCTTGAGGTCTGAAGGTGAGCCTCCGGCAAAGGTCTTGTCGAAGCTGATACGGTCGCTGTACTCCATGTCGCGCAGCTTCTGTGTAGACAACGCATCGAAACCGCCACTTGAGTAGCCAATGTTGAAAGTCAGCGGACCATAGTCGACACCCATATCAGTCAGCAGGTCGCGTGCTGCGAGCAGTGCGTCGAGGCTGGCACGGGCATTGTGTGTGCCCTGAACGAAAGCCTGCGGGAAGCGCTCGGTTACACCGAAGCCATAGAAATCGCTCTCAACGACAATATAATTGGGGTTAAGCGGATTGGCAAGAATCATGTGCTCGAGCGTGGCAAAGCCGTAGGTCGGTGCCTCGATGCGGTTGAAGATGGTGTAATGGTTGTAGAGGATGATGCCTTCGCTTGCTGCCTCGCCCTCCCAGATATTCTCCGGGATAAGGATAGAGCCGCTCATGGTAATGGGCTGGCCGAAGGGGTCGGTAGAAGGATAGACATAGTTGATCTTTTTCATAGGACGATCCTGGTGCAAATCAAGGGGAATACCGTCCATATCGGCTGAGAAGTGCAGCTTATCGTTGCGCATCTCATAGACCGTAGCCTCTTCATTGATGGTCAGATTGTCGAACTCGGCACCGAGGGCTTCCATAACTTCACCGTTGTAGGCCGTCACTGTCAGCGTACCGTCGTCATTGAAGTCAATGGAACTGAGCTGCGAGGTGGTGAAAACCTTGGTAGTGTTGTCGGCGAGGGTAATCTTGACAACCTTGGCATTGGCTGTCACCAATGCTGCGAGGGCGAAAAGCAAAGTAAAAATCTTTCTCATAGCAGCTTACTTTTTAATGGTTTTACGCACTTTGTTTCCTTCTTTTCTCACATAGATGCCTTTTCGGGCAGGCTCTTTCTGCAATTTGCGGCCATCAACAGTATACCAACTGCGCACGCCAGAGGTCTTTGCAGACTTCTTCACATTGCTAATGCCACTGGGGACAGTGCGGTTGATTGTCGCCTGCTCTACCGGCTCCTGCGTGTTGTCCTCATAGATGAGGGTCACTTGCTCACGGTCGAACGTTATTCGCTTCACTACCTTATCTCCGGCAGTGGCTACTTGTCCTTGAGCTTGAGCCATAGTTCCAATGGCACAAGCCACAAATAAAAACATAATTTTCCTAAACATAATTTATTAAATTTAAAGTTACCTTGTTATATCGTATAGAGCATTTATCATTGCAGGCGTTCAAGACAGCCATCATGCAACGCTCAGCTTATTATACAAAGTCTTCAAATATGTTGTTGCCACCTTCGCCCAAAGGCGTTTGAATACATCGCAAAGTGCGGTAACAGCGGAGAAGCCACTCTTCCTGAGCTAACACAGCCGTGCGGTATAACGCTATAAACTATAGAGTTACGTTGCAAATATACGTAATCTCCGGGAATAATTTGCATTTCGCACTCTTTTTTTAAAAATTTATTGCGTAATAAAAACACTTGGAAGCAACTCCGCAGTAGCCTGAGTTGAGGAAAAACGAGCATGAAGCAATGCAGATACACAGTTTTTTGCTACATTTGCAACCACATTCGACAGTAAAAATGACACTTCCCACAGACTTCATAAGGCAGACGGGCGATATGCTGGGCCGCGAAACAAGCGAAAAACTGTTCAGCGCACTGCAGGAAGAAGCTACCGTGAGCCTGCGGCTGAACCCGTGGGCAAGGGCAGTGGCCGACGAGCAGGTGCTCAGCAGCTACGAGCGGGTGGCTTGGTGCCCAGACGGATACTACCTGAAGAGCCGTCCGCCCTTCACCTTCGACCCTCTGCTACACTGCGGAGCCTATTACGTTCAGGAGGCATCATCTATGTTTCTGAGCCATGTGCTGCGCTCGCTCGTACCTGACCCGGTGATGATGCTCGACCTCTGCGCTGCGCCCGGGGGCAAGTCCACGTGCGCTTTGTCGGCACTGGCAGAGGGAAGTGTGCTCTTCTGCAACGAGCCGGTGGCTCCGCGCGCGCAGGTTCTGGCCGAGAACATCCAGAAATGGCACCTGCCCCAGCTCGCAAACCACCAATCACCTATCACCACCCACCACTCACAACTCATAACCAACGCCACAGCAGCCGACTATGCGCGCTCGGGGCTTATGTTCGACGTGATACTCACCGACGTACCGTGCTCTGGCGAGGGAATGTTCCGCAAGGACGAGGGCGCAGCAGCCGAGTGGAGCCTTGCCAACGTGGACCGTTGCCAGAGCCTGCAACGCGACATCGTGGGCACTGTGTGGCCATGCCTGAAGCCGGGCGGACTGCTCATCTACTCCACCTGCACCTTCAACACCCTTGAAAACGAGACCAACACAGCATGGATAGCATCTGAGCTGGGAGCCACAACTGTGGAAGTGAGCACCGACAGCAGCTGGAACATCACAGGCTGGATGCTCCCCGGCCAGCCACTTGCGGCATACCGCTTCCTGCCTGGCTTCACACGGGGCGAAGGACTCTACATGACAGTGCTGCGAAAGAACGGCACCAGCACCGACACCACCTCGCCGGCAGAGCGCCTCGGCTCCTTCCTGCGCCAGCACAAGCGGCTCCTGGCAAAGGGCAAGGCACCGAACATGATGCCCACCGACTTCCTCGATGCCATGCGCGAAGCTGCCGATGCACCGCGCGCCGAGCTGTCGTGGCAGCAGGCAGTGGCATACCTGCGGCGCGAAGCTATCACCCTGCCACCCGACACGCCGCGAGGCACGGTGTGCCTGACCTACAAGCACCTGCCCTTAGGACTGGCTAAGAACCTCGGCACGCGCGCCAACAACCTCTACCCGAAGCCATGGCGCATCAAATCAACCTATATTCCAGAACAAGAAACACTACACATAATAGCATGAAACAATATCTTTCGCTACTCCAACGCATACTCGACGAGGGCACAGTGAAGACCGACCGCACCGGCACCGGCACCAAAAGCATCTTCGGACACCAGATGCGCTTCGACCTGAACGAGGGCTTTCCGCTGCTCACTACCAAGAAGCTGCACCTGAAATCCATCATCCACGAACTGCTGTGGTTCCTCCGCGGCGACACAAACATAGCCTATCTGAAGGCCAACGGGGTGAGCATCTGGGACGAATGGGCCGACGAGAACGGCGACCTTGGTCCCGTCTACGGCCAGCAGTGGCGCTCGTGGCCCGACTACAAGGGCGGCACCATCGACCAGATTAGCAACGTGGTAGAGATGATTCGCCACAACCCCGACTCGCGGCGCATGATTGTCACGGCATGGAACCCTGCCGAGATAGAGCAGATGGCACTGCCGCCGTGTCACTGTCTGTTCCAGTTCTACGTGGCCGACGGTCGTCTGTCGCTGCAACTATACCAGCGCTCAGCCGACACTTTCCTCGGAGTGCCGTTCAACATTGCGTCCTACGCCCTGCTGCTGATGATGATGGCGCAGGTGACGGGGCTCAAGGCTGGCGAGTTCATACACACCACGGGCGACACCCACCTCTACCTGAACCACCTGGAGCAGGCCCGCCTACAGCTCACACGAGAGCCGCGACCACTGCCAAAGATGCTGATAAACCCGGAAGTGAGCAGCATCTTCGACTTCAAATACGAAGACTTCCAGCTCACCGACTACAATCCGCATCCCCACATCAAGGCTGCCGTCAGTGTGTAGCGAGTCTGCCTAAAGCTATTTCATTTATTCAGATACTGTCAACAATATCGTTAGCCTCCCAGACAACAAGTTCGCGAGGCAGCGTGACTATCTTCAAACGTTCGTACCACGTCTTGGCTGAACCAACAACGTGCTTCTTGGTATGTCCACTGACAATATAGAAGCTTGCTTTATACTGATCCATTATGCTGAGAAATGCACTCTTGATGCGCGAGCACTTCTCATTAATGGAATTATTAAGTGGATTGACAAGCATATCAACGCTCGTTTCTATAGCAATACGGTCCATTAGACGTGATGTAGACATATAGTATCTGAGAAGTTCTTTGCGGTAATTGCCCAACTGCTTGAACTCAATGCCTTCAGGATGGTTGAGAAACAGCATATATACAGCTTTATGAACAGGGGTCAACTCAACCTCACTATAACCATAATCTATTAATATGAAACGATAGTCTTTGGTTATCAGTAGCCTGCTGAGCCGCTGTTTAGCAGCCTCTATACGCAGTTCTTCGAGCAAAGACAGACCTACAGACCGCAACAACAAATCGTTGCGCCCAGCTGCCGACAGTTCTCCAATAAGCCGTGACAGCTCTCTGGCTATCTCTTCGGGAGTTCTCTCTGCCATAGTAGGACTATTCGTCTGTGTTCTGCATTAAACTTTTCAGCCAACTACTCATCCTATCGGCAAATGTAGTCTCCGCTTTTGGCATTGTCACCGGCTCTGCAGGTTCTGGTTGAGGAGCCGGTTCTACTACGAACAGTGGGTCATCAGCAGGCTCCTCCACAGCCTTCTTCATTGGTTTATATAGCAAAGGTATCAGGCTTTCGTAATAGCTGTCGTCCCTCAACTCCATATCCACCTCTTGTTCATCCTCCATTCCGGTGGCAAGGATTGTCACTTTGGCATCTTCCCCTATTGTATTGTCGGTCGAAATACCCCATATAACCTCAATACTTGGATTGAGACTGTCGAAGAATTCGTCAATCTCCTGCATCTCGGGAACCATGATTGGTGCTTCGTCGCTCGAATAAATATTGAACAATATTCTTTTTGCCTTGCTGACATCACTACCATATATAAGCGGTGAATGTAGTGCGTTTTGAATGGCTCGCTCTACACGGCGTTCGCCATTGGCACGCCCCATTGCCATGATAGCGCCACCACCGTCGCGCATCGTGGTCTCCACATCACGAAAGTCAAGGTCTATGCCTCCATTGCTGTTTACGGTTATCAGCTCAGAAATACCCATTACCGCATCCTTTAGAATGTTGTCTGCACGCGCAAAAGACTCTTTCACCGATATGGGTGTGTCTGCATAGACATCACAAAGCCTCTCGTTGTTGATTATAAGCAACGCATCAACGTTCATACGCATCTCATCAACACCTTTCAGAGCACGGATTATCTTCTGTTTTTTCTCAAAATAAAAAGGAATAGTCACAATGCCAATTGTCAGCATACCCATCTTTTTAGCCACGCTTGCAACGACAGGAGCCGATCCCGTGCCTGTTCCACCGCCCATGCTTGCCGTGACGAACACCATCTTTGTGCCGTCGCTGAGCAGCTTTTCAATATCTGATATGTTCTTTTCAGCTTCCAACCTCCCTACCTCTGGCTTACCACCAGCTCCCAATCCCTCACCCAACAGAATTTTGACTGGCACAGGTGATGGTGCCAATGACTTGCTATCAGTGTTGCACACAGCCAGTGAAACACCGTTGATGTTCTGGTCAAGCATATTGCGAACGGCATTGCAGCCGCCACCTCCTACTCCGATAACTTTGATTATTCCCGCCATCTTGTCCTCAACGGGACCGAAATCTAATATTGGATGATCCATACAGCACTTGTTATTTTGCACAAAGGTATCACTTTTCTCCAGGCTTGTGAAATTATTGCAAGCCTTGCAGCCTTTTTTGTGCTATAATTCAATGCTTGCAGCGGAATTTCCACACCCCGAGTCGCAACGAGTTACCACTGCCAAAGATGCTGATAAACCCGGAAGTGAGCAGCATCTTCGACTTCAAATACGAAGACTTCCAGCTCACCGACTACAATCCTCATCCCCACATCAAGGCTGCCGTCAGTGTGTAGGTAAGTTGGAGGATGACAGTCAACGGCTAACTGCCAGAGAGCAGACGGTCAGTGAAAACAAAACAGCAAGGCTTGCGCAAACACTGCGGCAAGCCTTGCTGTATTATTGTTGTCGGGCAATCGGTCAGTTGTCGTCAAAGCGCTCTTCAATGCTCTCCATCTCGCCGATATTCCACTCAACTACCTTGCCCTCCGGGTCTATCAGCACGTATGTTGGAGCAGCCACAATGCCGTATGTCTCTGCCACGCTGCCCGTGCCCTCGGTGTCGAGCACGAGCTTCCACGGCAGTTCATGCTCCTGTGCGGCAGCTTTCCACTTGTCTTTCTTGTCGTGGATAGCCACTCCCAACACCTCCACCTTGTCGCGGTGACTGGCATAGAACGCTTTGATGTGGGGAAAAGCCTGGATGCAACCACCACACCACGAGCCCCAGAAGTCGAGCAACACATACTTGCCCCGAAGCGACGACAGCGACAGCATCTTGCCACTGAGATCCTCAAGGGTGAAATCCTTGGCCTCCTTGCCAATGACTATCGCCTCACGAGTCTTTGCCGCCATCGTGTCGAACTCCTTGATGCCATCGCTGAAAGCATCATACAGTGGCTTCATCAATCCGCTCCTTGCCTGTTCGGATATAGCAGAAAGACATTTCCGCCCATTTGAGAATCCTGCTAAATGATTGAGCAGAAGCACAGAGCCCTCGCTGTCGGGATGGCTCAGCACGTAGCTCATCACAGCACGGTTTTTGGCTTTCTGGTCGGTGAGCCCTTCCACCACTGCCTCCGCCTCCTTCACCTGCCTATAGGTGGAAGACGACTTGCTGACCGTGATATTGCCGACAGGCATAGGCCCATAGTTGAGAACGATGGTTGTGTCGGCTTCCTGCCCCGACACCGTAAGCACTGTCAAGGCAAGCATACAGAAGATTGAGAATAATGTCTTCATGGTTCAATATCAGTTAGTTATCATATTGTCTGCAAAATTAAAAATTAAAGCCGAAACCACCAAACCGTCAACCATTTTTCTATAGCAAGAGAGTAGCAGACACACTGTCTGCAAACCGAATAATGCCGGTAATTTTACTCCAGCTATCCTGTAACATTGCTACAGAGCAGCTGGAGCACTGTTACAACTATCCTGTAGTACTACTCCGGGGCTGCTGGAGAAAGTTTACGGAGCCCCTGGGAGAAGTGTTAAAAAACAATATTTTATGATACTTTAGCATATATCAAAATGAAATTGTAATTTTGCAGCAGCCGAGATGCAAGTGAAACAGTCATGTAAGACCTGTTGCCAATGCCTCCAAACGTCTTCGGCCAACATAACAAGCATGACAGAATATAGCAACTACATAGACAGACTGTTGACTCCCAATATCCAGGAAGATGCTGTTGTACTCGACTTATTTGCAGGTTGTGGTGGGTTATCACTTGGTTTTGAAGCAGCCGGTTTCAGAACCATTGGCTTTGAGATGGCCGAAGCTGCGTCAGAAACTTACAACCGCAACCTTAAAGGAGAGTGTTACAATCAATTCCTGACCGTAGGCTTTGAATATCCTGAGGCTGAAAACATAGACATTGTGATAGGCGGCCCCCCTTGTCAGCCATTCAGCAGATTTGGAAATCAGATGGGAATGGAAGATGCAAGGGATGGTTTCCCCGTCTTCATCGATGCAGTAAGAAGACTTCAGCCAAGGGTTTTCCTGTTTGAGAATGTTGCTAACATCATTGGACGGCACAAATGGTACCTTGATTTAATCGTAAGAGAGTTGCAAGACCTTGGTTACATCGTCGAATACCGAGTGCTCAATGCGGTAAACTATGGTGTGCCACAAAACCGCGAGCGCCTAATATGCGTAGGACACAGAGCATCTTTCCGTTTTCCTGTGACAGATTTACGCAAAACTACGGTTGCGGAAGCTATAGGCGACACGATGCTAAGTGCTGAACCCAAAGATAAAATACTGACACCCCGGCAAGACGAGTATATTGCGGTATATGAAAAAAAGTCTCATTGCATAAATCCAAGAGACCTATATCCAAACAAGCCGGCCCGAACAATCACATGTCGGAACCTTGCAGGTGCGACGAGCGATATGCAAAGGGTTCGGCTGGAAGACGGTCGCAGAAGGAGGATTACCGACCGGGAAGCAGCACGGCTACAGAGTTTCCCCGATTGGTTTGACTTCGCTGGCAACGAAACAAGACGCTTCTACCAGATAGGGAACGCCGTTCCGCCATTGCTGGCTTACAAACTGGCCCTTCAGGTGCGGCAGACATATCACATGAAGCAGAGAACCGCAGAAGAAATTATCAACAATTTGATACCACAAGATTTGTTTGCGTATGCAGATTAAGCTATTAAAAACCACCCCAAAGTCAGTTGGAAAACTGGTATTTGCCATGCTTGACATCTTGAAAGCTGTAGGCGTACCCGTTGACGGCACTGACCGAAAGCTTGAAAGAATGGCTAAAGCCTGTCTGGCGGTGGGAAAGGTAAAACACTCATTTAAGGAAGCGGTTTCTTCTGAGAATGGAGGGTTCTCTCGTTCGAGGGACATACTCAGCTTTGAGAATGACAATTATGGCGAGACTATTGCGGACTCTTCTTACGACAACATACGTAGACAGGATCTCATACTGCCCATTGAGGCTGGAATTGTCCTCAGTTCCTCTTCCAAAGAAAAGCAAGCTACAAACAATCCATCAAGAGGCTATGCTCTGAGTCCTGCTTTTGCGAATTTGTTACATCATTATAATATGCCGGATTGGGCTGATGCATTGAAAACTTACATTCAAGAAACAATCTCCTTGAAAAAAGAACTTGAGAGGAAACGTAGCTTGACAAAAGTTCCAGTCACCCTGCCCGGCGGCAAGATGATTGACCTCTCCTTTGGCGAACACAATGACCTGCAAAAGGCTATCATCGAAGTGTTCCTCCCTTTGTATGGTTTCGGCGCAGAGGTATTATATGTTGGCGACACTAAAGATAAATTTCTTCACCTTGAAAAAGAAGCACTTGAAGCCTTGAATTTCTTCCCCTTAGAGCACGAAGAGCTGCCAGACATAGTAGCCTACAGCAAAGAAAAGAACCTTCTCTACCTCATTGAGGCATATCATTCAACAGGTGAATGGAACGAAATACGTGTACGAAAGGTAAAAAGAAAGTTGGAGCAGTCTCAGTGTTCTGCCCAAATAGTCTTTTTTACAGCTTTTGAGAACAAAAATGTCTTTAAGCAGAAAGCAAAAGACATTGCTTGGGAAACCGAAGTCTGGATAGCTGATGCACCGGAACATCTTGTACACTTCAATGGATACAAGTTTCTGGAAGTTTACAAATAATTTATGTTGCCTGATTACATCGGGGGAGAGATTGAGTTTATGGCAAAATGAAAATTAAAACTTGCTTTTTAACTTTTATAATCTTTATTTCCGCAACTCTGGCTTAGCCGAAGTTACTTACACTCGGCAATGAACGCAAAAAAAGCAAGCGCTTTTGCATTGCGTTGCAGTCGTTTTTTCGTATCTTTGCCCCGTTGTGAACAATGCCTTGGAAAAGGCTTGAACCGTTACAGCCCACGATTACATGGAAATAACACTCATTGCTGCGGTAGCCCAGAACAGAGCTATCGGCTATCAGAACAAGCTGCTCTACTGGCTTCCCAACGACCTCAAGAGGTTCAAGGCGCTCACCACCGGCCACACCATAGTCATGGGACGGCGCACATTTGAGTCGCTGCCCAAGGGTGCGCTGCCCAACCGGCGCAACATAGTGCTGTCGCATACCGCAGGCGAGCTGCCGGGCTGCGAGGTGTTTCGTTCATTCGACGAAGCTCTTGCCCACTGCGCTACCGATGAGCATATATATATAATAGGTGGGGCGAGCGTCTACCGCCAGACCATCGACAAGGCCGACAGGCTTGCGCTGACCCTTATCGAAGACACTCCGGCCCAGGCCGATGCCTTCTTTCCCGAATATTCGGACTGGAAAGTGGTGCATCAAGAGAGCCACGAAGCCGACGAGCGCCACGCTCATGCCTACAAATTTGTAGACCTGGAACGGGTGAAGAAGTGACACTTCCACATTTCGGAGAAACCTAAACCACGTCGACGACCATCATTTCACATAACTACGGAAAAGAACTATAAAACATAACAACAAATGAAAAAAACATTTTTGCTATCAATCACACTCCTGTCTGGCTTGCTGCTGACATCGTGCATCAAGGAGGAGGCACTCGACCAAGAGTGCGACATAGAGGGAGCCTGGGTGGAAGGCGACCAATATGCCAGTATGTTCTACGACCCTTCGCAGATGAAACTGAACAATATCTCTACTGCGGAGAAGGAAATCAACTTCTCGGTAAAGTCGCTTATGCTGCTGCCCGACCGCATACCTGTGTTCTTCACGCTCTCAAAGGGAGCAACCATAGAGCCTGCCAATGGCTCGGAACAGGACTTCACGTCCGGCCCCGTGACCTATACCGTCACCTCACAGGACGGAGCATGGAAGCGGCAGTACTCCGTGGCCTTCAAGGAAGCAACCATGCCGACCTACAAATACAGCTTCGAGAACTATGAAACCGTAGAGGGCTTGAACCATAACCATTACCACGACTTCTTTGAACTTGACAGCGAGGGCAACCGCGTTAACATCTGGGCATCAGGAAACCCCGGAGCCATAATGACCAAGATTAATTCTCAGCCCGAGCAGCAGCCCACCTTCTCCACCGAAGACGGCTACCAAGGGCGCGGAGTGTGCCTCAACACTCAGAGTGCAGGTCCATTAGGTGAATGGATGCATAAGCCCATCGCCGCAGGCAACCTGTTCATGGGCCGCTTCATCGTGGAGAAAGTGTTGACAGATGCCCTGCAAGCTACCCAGTTTGGCCGACCCATCGACCGCGAGCCGGTGCGCATCACAGGCTATTACAAGTACAAGCCCGGTCCGAAGTTCACTAATGCCGAGATGAAAGAAGTGCCGGGACGTGTCGACGAGGCCAGCATCTACGCCGTTTTCTACCGCAACAAGGATGAGAATGGCAATGACATCTTCCTCTACGGCGACAATGTGCTGTCGAGTCCCTATATAGTTAAGAAGGCTATAGTGGCCCAGCTGCCTCCCACCGACGAGTGGACGCGCTTCGAGGCGTTCTTCGACGGCGACGATGCCGACCCGGAAGTGCTTGCTGCACAGGGCTACAACATGACTCTTGTGTTCTCGTCGAGCAAGGACGGTGCCACTTTCGAGGGTGCCATAGGCAGTACGCTCTACATCGACGAGGTGGAAGTGATATTCGATGACGATAACGATAACGAATAAAGGAGGTAACTATTATGAAAAAGATAATCACACTTATCATACTTTGCACCGCACTGACAGCTACCGTCAGTGCCCAGACCGACGACACACAGGCTAAGAAGATTGCCGTGAAAGCCCGCATAGGCTACAGCATAGGAGGCACGGCTCCCATCGGCCTGCCTGCCACCATCCGAAAGATCGAGGCTTACAGGCTCACACCGTCGCTGATGGTCGGTGCCGACGTGGCTTTCGCCTTCGACAAGCGCTGGGGACTGATGACTGGTCTGCACTTCGAGAACAAGGCTATGAACGCCGATGCCGCCACAAAGGCATACCGCATGGAAGTGGTGAAAGGCGACAGCAAGATTGAAGGTTTGTTCACCGGACACGTGAAACAGAAGGTTACAGAGTGGATGTTTACCCTTCCCATCGAGGCCACACTCGCGCTGAGCCGCAAGGTGACTCTCAAGGCAGGCCCATACTTCTCGCTGCTGGTAAGCAAGAAGTTCGACGGCATTGCTGCCGACGGCTACATAAGGCAGAACGACCCCACCGGCCCGCGCATCAACATGGGCGACAAGGAAGGCGAATGGGCTACCTACGACTTCAGCGAGGATATGCGCAACCTGCAAATGGGCATCGCCGCCGGCGTGGACTGGCAGCTGCACCGCAACATCGGTCTGTCGGCAGACGTGAACTGGGGTCTGACGGGCATCTTCAAGAAAGATTTCAAGACCGTCGAGCAGACCCTCTACCCCATCTACGGCACCATCGGAGCTTTCTATAAGTTCTGATGGCGAAGCCCCAGGCGCATAATCTGAAAGCAATATAACACAAAGTGGACAAAGGACATAACCACATTACGATTATGAAACATCTGAAACTATTGACACTGGCAGCCATCCTGACTCTTTGCTCGGCATTTGCAGCCTGCTCGGCACAGGAAAAGGCCGTAAGCACAAGTGCCTCGGCACTCACTGAATGGCAGGCCGGCCAGACTGTCAGCATGAAAGCAGTCAAAGCTTTCGGCGGAGTAGACAAATGCTTTGCTGCCGAGCCCATCCCCGACGGCGTATGGCAGCGTATGCAGGGAAAGACCTACAAGGACAACCCCTACATAGGACGCGACGACCTGCGCCATATCCGCGCCCTGCACTGGGACTACGACGGGAAGATACACGTGGGCGAGATGATTTGCAACAAGCTCATCGCCGACCGCGTGGCACGCATACTGCGCCAGCTCTTCGATGCCAAGTATCCCATTCAGCGCATGGTGCTGCCCGATGTCTACGATGCTGACGACGAAAAGCAGATGCGCGACAACAACTCGTCGAGCTTCTGCTACCGCGCCATAGCCGGAACAAAGAAGCTTTCGAAGCACGCACGCGGCCTGGCCATAGACATCAACACGCTCTACAACCCCTACTACAAGGACCGCACCGACGGAACGCGCTACATTCAGCCTGCCACGGCTGCCAAGTACTGCGACCGCACCAAGGAGTTCCCATACAAAATAGACCACAACGACCTCTGTTTCCGACTGTTCACGGAAGCCGGCTTCGAGTGGGGAGGCGACTGGACGTCGTGCAAGGACTTCCAGCACTTCGAGCTTATCGAGCAACAGTAGCGCAGAAGCGTAGCAGCAAATAGCACCAAACAGCATTAAGGCGGATTTCTTCGTATTGAAGAAACCCGCCTTATTGCTTAAACAAGGTAGCCCTTTCTATTTTTCCCCCTGCTCGTCGTCCTCAGCCTCCTCGATGGGAAGCTCCACGATGGGCAGTGGACGGTCGATGATGGCCTTGAACGAGATAAGGGTCTCGCTGCGCGAGAGGCCCAGCGGCTGCAGCTTGTCGTGGATGATGTTGAGCAGATGGTGGTTGTTGTATGCGTAAATCTTGATGAACAAGTCGTATTCGCCCGTGGTATAGTGACACTCCACTACCTCGGGAATGGTCTTCAGGGCATCCACCACGTTGTCGAAGTCCTCAGGATTCTTCAGATAAAGCCCCACATAGGCACACGTTTCGTAGCCTATCTTCTCGGGATCGATTATGAACTGCGAGCCTTTGAGTACTCCCATGTTTGTCAACTTCTGTATGCGCTGATGGATTGCCGCACCGCTTACGTTGCACTCACGTGCCACCTCGAGGAACGGAATACGCGCATCCTCGGCTATGAGCCGCAGGATTTTCTTGTCTAATTGGTCTAATGATCTATGTGCCATATTTCAGATTGTTTATGTTTTCTTGTTATCAGGATTGTTCAAACGGCCTATCTGTCGCTTCGCTTGTCGCTGACAGCCGAGTAGTTCACCTTCAGCACGTTGGCAATGCGCAGCGCCTGCTTCACGTCGGTAATCAACCCCATGTCGGTTTGCCTGTCGGCCTTCACCGACACCATCATCTGCTGTAGGTCTTCGTCGCTCATCGAGCGGCGTTCGGCAGCCAGATAGGGAGCTATCTCGCCCACACTGACTATCTTGTCGTTGAGCTGTATGATGCTTTTCTGCCCCTCAGCACCTTCACCGGCGGCCTGTGCGGCACCATCGGGAAGCATATTTCCGTTGATGGGAGCACCTATATATATATAGCTCACGGTCGATTTCTTGGTCAGGTTCCTAAGCTCCGTGCCCGCCGGAGTCTGGTATTTCACCTTCAGAGTCACCTTCCTCATGTGCGTAACAATCATAAAGAAGAACAGCACAGTGAAGATTAGGTCGGGCAGCGACGACGTGTTGAGTCCCGGCACCTGGCGTGCAGTCTGCTTGAAGCGGCTCATTGCTGTCCTCCTTTCTCCGTCTGATAAACCTCTGCCACGCGCTGCGGTATCTCGTCGATTATCTGCTGCTGCTCGCTATGGCCGCACTGTTCCAATCGGCAGCCGTAGAGCTGCTCGGCACGGCGGTCGCGCAGCGTGCGATATGCAGCCACTATCTCGTTCTGCACCTTGAAATACGCATCATACTGCGCCTTGCGGTCGGACTGCAACTGTATGACGTGCTGCTTGCCACGCTTTCCCACGAAGTCAACAATGCGGCTGCGCAGCTGTCCTACGGCCATCGGCTTGTCGTCGCAGGTGAGCTTACCCTCGCCATCAAGCGACAGACGGAGCACCATTCCCTCGACAATCTCGGTTGGCTGATGGTCGTCGGGGGTGACGGGAGGCAGCTCGCG
>Ga0256407_10008537_pt1 | contig 14976 bp, 9 predicted proteins | sample RumenRJG_04DNA_FD_193489 | JGI IMG/M metagenome (GOLD analysis project Ga0256407, IMG submission 193489) | Bovine rumen microbial communities from Lethbridge, Alberta, Canada - RJG_04 | ecosystem: Host-associated > Mammals > Digestive system > Stomach > Rumen | place: Canada: Alberta | collected... | reverse complement strand
AAAAAAAAAAAAACCCAATCAAAATAAAAAAAAAAAAAATTTAAAAAAAATTTTAAAAAAAAAAAATAAAAAAACTCATTTTCAAATTTTTATATAAAAAAAAAAAAAAAAAAAAATATCATTTTAAAAAATGCAAGAAAACCAAAAAATCCAAATCGTTTCAAACAATAGTATAGAAAATAAAAATGATATTTCAATCCAAGATGATTCAAATAAGCATCTTTCAACAATGGAAAAATTTGAATTACCAAAAATAATAAAAGATTATAAAATAACCTCTTATCCTGATAATTGTGAAGAATTTTCAAGAATAAACAAAATAATTCCATTAAAAAAAAATTGTTGCAAATTTACAATTTTAATTATTCTAGATATAATAACAGTTTTCATAATAAATTTATTTATTGCCTGGTTTCCACAATTAAATTTATATTTAATTTATGATATTGTCCCTTTAAATGAAGCAACATGTATTGGAGTTTATGGAAAAGATAATAAATTAATAATTGAAGAATTAAAAAATATTAATTTACCTCAAATTAATCATGATTCTAATACAAATGTAATTAAAAATTTTAATATTAATTTACCAACATATATAAAAATTTTGTTATTTCAATTTCGATTATATGATTACATTTTTAATTATGAAACACAAGAATTTGAAGGATTAAAATATTTTATTCAAACTCAACAAGATAATTTTTTAAAAATATTCACACATGGATTAACAGAATCCGAAACAAAATTCCAAAGAGAAATTTTTGGTATATGTGACATAGATATAAAAGTTCATTCAGTATTTAGAATTTTATTAGATGAATTAACAGATCCATTTTATTTATTTCAATTATATTCAGTTATATTATGGTATTTTAATGAATATGAATATTATGCAACTGTCATTGTTGTATTAACAATAATATCTTTAGTAGTAAGTGTATATGATACATATAAAAATTTAAAACAATTACATAATATGTCAAAATATTCATGTGATGTTAATGTATATAGAAAAAATGATAATAATGAAATTGTAATAACAAAAATAAATTCTCAAAATTTAGTACCTGGTGATTTATATGAAATTCCAGAAGATGGTTTAGCTATGCCAGCTGATACAATATTAATAAATGGAACTGTTATAATAAATGAAAGTATGTTAACTGGTGAAAGTACTCCAATTGTTAAAGTACATATGCCTTCTGTAGATACATTATTTGATACTCAAATTAATGATTCTGAAAAATATATTTTATTTGCTGGTACTAAAATTGTTCAAAAAAGATCATTACAAAATAAAGTTTTAGGTGTTGTTTATCAAACTGGTTTTAAAACAGTAAAAGGAAATTTAATAAGAGCAATTTTATTCCCTAAAGAAGGAGATACAAAATTTAAAACTGATTCAACAAAATATATAATTTTTATGGGATGTTTATGTTTAGTAGGTTTTTCAATATCATTAAAATTTCTAATAGATAATGCAGGTTTAAATACAAAAGATATAATAATGAAATTTTTAGATTTAATAACAACTACAGTTCCTCCTTCATTACCAGCTTGTATTTCAGTTGGTATAACATATTCTTTATCTCGATTAAAAGATGTAGAAATTTTTTGTATTGCAAGAGAAAGAGTAAATGTCTTAGGTAAAGTAAATATAATTTGCTTTGATAAAACAGGTACATTAACAGAAGATCATTTAGATATTTCAGGTTATGTTCCTGTTAAATTATCTAATGATGGTTTTAAATTTGATGATTATAAATCAAGTTCTCAAGAATATTCTCTTTGTGTATATGATCATTATAAAAATAAAATGTTAAAAAAAAATTATTTTGATAAAAATAAAGATTTAAAACAATTATTTGTTGAATGTCTTGCTACTTGTCATTGTATTACTGTTGTTAAAGAAAAGTTAATTGGAGATCCTATTGATGTTAAAATGTTCGAAGGTGTTGGATGGCAATTGAAAGAAAATTCAAAATCTTCAAATGATAATAGTAATAGTAATTCTAATAGTGATAGTGGAAATAATGGAAATGATGATTATGATCCTTTAATTCAATGCTATGTTAGACCCAAAGAAGAACAAGATTTAAAAACGAAATTACATAAAAGTGAAAATAATGGAAATGAAGATGAAGTTATGAAATCACATTATGAAATTGGAATTGTTAGACGATTTGATTTTTCATCAAAATTACAGAGAATGACTACAATTACTAAAAATATTAATGAAAAATATTTTAAAGCTTTTTGTAAAGGAAGTCCTGAAAAAGTTAAAGAATTATGTAGAGAAGATACTATTCCTAAAAACTTTAATGATATTCTATCATCATATACTTCAAAAGGTTATCGTGTTTTGGCAATGGCGACAAAAAGTATTAAAATGGATTTTCAACAATCACAACAAGTTTCTCGTGATTTTGTTGAGTCAAATATGATATTTTTAGGTTTGTTAATCGTACAAAATAAATTAAAAGATGCTACTGTAAAAACTATTGAAGAATTAGATAATGCTGATATTAGAATGGTTATGGCTACTGGGGATAATATTTTAACTGCTATTAGTGTTAGTAAAGAATGTAAATTAATTAAAGGAGATTCTATTGTTTATTCATGTGAAATTGAAAAAGATAATGAAGGGAATGATAATTTAATTTGGAATAAAGTTGAAAATTATGATGGTTTAAATCAAAAAAATTCACTTACTGAAGAAGAATTTTTACATTTGAAAAATATTAAATCAAATAATATAAATATAAATAATAATATAAATGACTCATTTGACAAATCAAACAACATAAGTAATTTTTCATCAAAATTCCCAGCTGAAGATGTGAAATTAGCTAAAATAAAAATGGAAAGTGATGACTTAATAAATGATTCAAATAACGATGAGTCAAAAGACAACAAAAAATATTCAAAAAAAGAAAACAATTCCATCGCTACAGAAATAACAACAATAAATATAAATGACGAAATCTCACCATCAAAAACTTTAGGAGACAATTACGTAATAGCATTAACAGGACCAACATTTGAAAAATTATCAAAATTAAATGAAAAATACATAAAAACAAAAGATCCTTCCTTAAAAAATAGTCACAATACATTTAGACAAATATTAAAAAATGGTATAATATTTGCTAGAATGGCACCAGAACATAAAGCATTATTAGTAGAATCATTTAGAAAAGAAACTTTTACAGTTTTAATGTGTGGTGATGGTGCTAATGATTGTGCTGCTCTTCGTAGTGCTGATGTTGGTGTATCTTTAAGTCCTGAAGAAGCTTCTATAGCTGCACATTTTACTTCTAAAATTCCTGATATAAGTTGTTTAGTTAAATTATTAAGAGAAGGAAAATGTTCTTTAACAACTTCAATTCAAACTTTTAAATATATGATGCTTTATTCACTTATTCAATTCATTGCTGTTAGTTTATTAATGATTTTCCAAAGTTATTTAACTGATTTTCAATTTTTAGCTTCTGATCTTTTTATCATATTCCCTCTTGCTCTTTTCATAGCAAAAACAGCACCATATGAAAAATTAACTTATCATTATCCTCAAGCAAGTTTACTTTCTTTCCCAGTTATTTGTAGTATTTTATTACAAACAATTATTTGTTTCGTTTTTCAATTTTGTGGAAGGGAAGTATTAAGAGTAACAAATGATTGGTATGAAAATACATGTGAAACTGAAGGTGAGGATGTTTCCCCTTGTGAAGATAATAGTGTTTTTTTCTTAATATCCCATTTCCAATATTTAACAACAGCCCTTGCATTTTCAGTAAGTAAACCATTTAGAAAAGCAATATATACAAATTGGTTATTAATGATTTATTTAATTGCTGTATTCTTTTATAGTATTTGGATAACTATTAATTGTGATAGTTGGTCAAAAGATTTATTTGGTTTGTATTCTTTCCCAAAAAAGAATTTTAAATATTATTTATTTATTGTTATTTGTATTAATTTTGTTATTAGTATTTTTGCTGAATGGGTTGTTATGGGATTTGTTAGAAATTGTTGGGAAGGAGTTGAAATCAGGAGATATAGGAATGAAGTTAAGAAAAGTGAAGATGATCCTGATTTTGAATATAATCTTAGTCATTATCATAGAATTATTTATTATGATAGGAGAAAAAAAATTGAAGAAGAAGGTGATAATAAAAATGAAGGTTTGGAAAATAAAATTAATGTTGAAAATAAAAAAAAGGAAATTAAAGATATGCATCAAATGGAAAATGGAAGTAATGATTTTAATGATTTATAATTTGGTTGTTTTTTATTTGATAAAAACGATTTTTTTATATTAAATTTAGTTTTAGTTATTTTGTATATTTTTTAAATTTGATTTGAAATTATTAAAATCCTTTTGTTAAAGAAATTTATATAAATTTTAAATTTTATTTATTTTTTATTCATTCCAAATTCTAAAAAAAATTTTATTTTTTTTATAAATTATAATAATTATTATTAACAAAAATTTAAATTTAAATTTTTAAATGAATAAATCAATTGAAAATTCTACAAATTTTAAACAACCAACTCCAATTAAAGATGAGTATTTAAATGAAGAACCCAAAAAAAAAATTTTAGAAATATCTAGTTCAGGAATAAGTATTAAAAGAGATTTAATAAAATGTACACAAGAAAGAACTGAATCATCAGATGATGAAATTTACTCAAAAATAAATTTACAAAATGTTAATCTTAAAAGTTTAGATTATTTATTAGATGATAATGAAGAAAAAAAAAATGAAAATGAAATGTTAAATAAAATTAATTTTGTAATGTCTTCTTATGAAAAAATATTTAGTGAATTTATTAAAGAAAAATGTGAAATAAATATGAAAGAAATAGAGACTATAAAAGGAAAAATTATTTTAAATAAAATGAATAAAGAAAATGAATTAATGAAAGGTGAATATATAAAAAAAAATGAAACAAAAACAAAAGAAATGAATGTATTTGAAAAATATTTAAAAATGGCTGATGAAAGTTTAAAAAGAAATAATATTGCTTTGAATGATTTAGAAAATAAAATTCCTAAATTAATTAAATTATCAGAAGAAAAAATTAATAAAAAAAATGAATTAAAAAATAATAGAATTGAAAAAAGTAATCTTTACATATCATTTTTAAATGAATTTGAAGAATTAGAAAAAGAGGAAAAAAAATTAGATATTAAATTAAATAATTCATTAAATCAAATAGAAAAATATAAAAAAGAAACTGAAGAAGCACATAAACAAATAGAAGATATGAAAAATGAAATAATAATATTAAGACCTTTTTTTAAAAGATTACTTTTATTAAGAAATGGTAACAATAATGATTTTAAAATTGAAATTACAAGAAATAGAGAAAAAATATTATTTGATGAAAAAGAAATTAAATTTGATTTAATAATTTCAGTAATTAATAATTTAATTGAATTTGAAGAAAATTTACAAGATGAAAATCAATTTATATTCAATAAATTTTATAGTTTATTTCAATCACTTATAATTAAATTTTCAACATCAGATAGAAATTTTATGTTATTATGGTTAAATAATAATTTATCATTTGAAAAATTAAATCATTTTATTATTGAATTGATAAATAAAATAAAACAAATTATTCCTGAATTAAAATTCCTAGTAAAAGTAATTTTAAAAGAAATGATTTGTTCTTTTCCAGAAGGAATAGATGAAAATTCATGTAATGAAAGAATTAAAAATGTTAATTCAAATATTTTTGGATTTATTTATACTTTGAATAAAGAAATTAAAGGGAAAAATATTTCATTTAATATTTTTAATATTTCATATAATTATGATGATTTAAAATCTATTTTACATATTATTGAAGATAAATATCAGAAAAAGAAGAAAAATATTAATAATCCTAATAATAATATTATAAAAAAAGTTTTTGGAAATAAAGAAAAGGATAAAGATAAAGATAAAAATCCTTCAATTAAACCAAAAGATATATTAATTAAAGAATTTTTATCTTTAAAGCCTGCACAATCAATAATAATTAATGATATTAATGAAACGGATTTAATGAATCAAAATGTAAAAGAAATAATAGAAACTCTAAATAAAAAATATTAAAATAATTTTTATTTCATAATATATTAATACAAAAAATTATAAAATAAAATATGAAATCACAAAAAAGTGAAAAAATATTTGTAAAAAGAATAAATAACTTCAATAAAAAAATAATAGATTTAAGATTTAATAGTCCATCATTATATTCAACAAGTCAAAAAACTATTAGTAATAATACATTTTTCTCTCTTTCTCCAAGATATAATAATATTTATAATACAACAAGAGATAAATTAGATTCATTAGATAATAATTCAATAATGAATAAAAAATTAGATTTATTTATGAATAAAAAATCAAATAATAAAAAAAAGAAGAAAAAAGAAAAAGAAGTTCAAATATTTTATTTTTTAAAAAGTACAAATCATACAGATATTAAATCAAAGAAAAAAAAATTAAAAATAAATAATATTAAAAAAAGATTTACAGATTCAAAATTAGAATCATTAAACACTATAAATAGAAGAATTAAAAGAAAAATAGATCAATCAATTTTAAAACATCATTTATCAGAAATTAATACATTATCACCAATAAATAGAGAAATGAAAACAAAAGGTTATTATTCAGATAGAAGTGAAAAAGAAGAAACATTAGAAGATATATTAAATAATAGAAATTTAATTTATAATAGAGATAATTATAATTTATTAAAAATTCCTCCTCATTATTCAAAAAGAACTCAAATTGGAGCATTTGATCATCATTTATGTCTTCCTTCAATTATAAAAGATGATTCATTAATGGTTAGATTGTATAAACAAAATTTTAATTATCAAAAAGATGTAATTAAAGATAGATTTAAAGATAAAGTTGGAGTAATAGAATATATTTAATAAATAATTTTATTTTTTTTATAAATTTTTAAATTTATGTAATTAATTATATTATTATATTGTTTATTTTTGAAATAATAATATAAAAAGTTTTTTTAATTTATAACATTATAATTTTTGAGTATTGATTGAAGGAGATGGTTTTTCATTTGGAGAAATTACATTAGGAGGTTTATTATTTCTGGAAAGTCCATATATAATTAGAATTAAACCATATATTATTAGAAATAAACCTATAAGAAAGTCCATAATTCCTATTAGAGTTTTTAATTTATTTAAATAGTCAAAACATAAAATTCCAATAAAAATTAAGAAAAATCCTTTTCCTGTATATAATTGTTGAAAAGAAAACATTTTTAGAATAAAATGAATATTAATTTCTGTTAAAATGATAATAAATGCAAATATACTTTAAATATTATATAAATATATATTTACATATAATAAATACTGAAAATGAATTGAGTAAATTGTATTTCCGGTAATTTAAAAAATCTTAAAACTGATAATCCAATCAATAAAATTCCAGATACAATTGATAATATTTTAAATATTATTTCATTAGCCATATATTTAAATATAAAATTAATCTAATTTTCAATTTGAGTTATTAAAAAAAATTACAAAATTAATTAAAAAAAATGTTTTATCATTTTAATAATAATTATTAAGATTTCTTAATATTATTTATATTAATATCTTGAATTGAATTGAAAAATTTTTTATTATTAATTTTTTTATTATTATTCCTTATTTAAATTAATATTGTTATTATTTGAATTTATTCTAATTTATTATAAAAAATAAAAATCAATTTAACAAAATGTAATATATAATGCTTTAAAAATTAAATTTAAATTTATTAATATTTATCTTGTTTATTTAATGACATTTTTAAAACTTGTTTTTCATTTAAATCATTTTTATTAGTATTTATTTCTCCCATTCCTTCTGATTCATTTTCTTTATCATTATTTATAACCAACTCATTTTCAATATCATTATATTTTTCATTAATAATATTAAGATTATCATTATTATCTTTTAATAAGTTACTTTTAGACGGTTCATAAATATGATCATTTTTATTTTGATTATTATTCAAATCAATTTTAACCCCATATTCATTTTCAATTAAACCACTTTGAACTTTCATATAAAGTGAATTAAACGCACCAACTTTTTCCTTTTCAATTAAAGGTGGTTGATATAATTCAAATTTTGCTAATCTTTTAATAAAATTACCCCAAGATTCATTTGGGTCGGGAACTTTCCCATCAAATTGATGTTGTCTTTTTTTAGGTAATGAAAAATTAGGTATTTTATCAATTGGAATTTTATCCATTAAATTCTTATAAAATAAATCCATATTAAATAAAGGATATTCTAATTGTTGATTTAAAGTTTTATAACTTTCTAAATTTTTTTCTGGTTTTAAATTAGTATTTTCAATAATAAATAAACTAGCTTCATAATTTCCTCTTATTATTGCTACATCTAAACAATTTATTCCTATATTATTTAATTTATTAATATCACATTTTTCAGTTTTTAATAAAATTTCCATTAACTCAACATAATTAAATTTACTTGCTAAAAAAAAAGGAGTACTTTGATCTTGCTCTTCTGGAATGTTTATATCATTTCCTAAATCTATTAATGATTTTAAACAATTTGGACTTTTGTATAATATACTTAATATTATTAATGTTCTATGTTTTTTTCCTATTTTAATATTTACAGGTAATTTTGATTTTTCTATCAATTCTACTAATTTTGTTGAATTATCTTGACGAATTACAATTTTTAATTGATTGTTTAAATTGTTTCCCATATTATTATATATTTTTATTCTTTTTTTTAATAAATATTTACATATAATTTTTTTTTAATTATTATTTTTTATATTTAAATAACTGTTTTTAATTTCCTTTTGAAAAATGGCAATGAATTTAAGAGAAATTTTTGAACATGAATTACATAGGAAATTATCAATGAGAGCAAATACAGTAAATTCAGAAATTAATATTTTAATGAATGCATTTAGATTTTATGATTTAAATGATTTAGGATTAATTAGTAAAGAAGATTTTACAAAAGTTTTTGGGAGAATTGGTTTAAATGGGATGACTCCAAATTATTTATATTCTGTTTTTGATTCATATGATATTAATGGAATTGGTTATCTTAATTATACAAATTTAATTGAATATTTATATGATATTTCACCTTTTCAACCTTTAACTAAAATTCCTATTAATCTTCAAAATAATGATAATAATAATGGAATAAATAATTTACAACAAATTCAAAATAATAATATTCAAAATCCAATTATTAATTATAATCAATTTAATTATATTCAAAATCAGAAATTTCAAAATCCTATTCAAAGTAGTTATCAAAATAATTTAAATCAATCTATGAAAAATATTTATACTCCAAGTTTAACATATGAAGAAAATATTCAAACTCCAATTTCAAATTTTAATAATTTATATAAATCTCAAGAAATAAAATCAAATATTCAACCAATAATACAACAAAGAATGGAATCTCCAATACAACAATCACAATTATTTAAATCAATAACACCATTAAATAATAGTTATACAAATCAGAAAAATTATAGTTTTAATCAGAATTATATTAATTATAGTAAATATTTAGAAAACCAAAAATCAATGAATCAAAAATCTTCTTTAATACAAAATAATATATTTTTAACAGATAATTATTCAACTAAAAAAACTTCAATTTTAGATAATTATAAAAAAAACAATAATTATGATATAATAAATCATATTACAAATAGAAATAATCAACAAGATGAAATAAACTCTCAAACAGGAAGATTAAAATATTATTTTAAATATATTCTTCAATTATTCCAATCAAAAATTAATACAAATAATGGAATAACATATTATACATTAATTAGTAAAATGAAAAATAAACAAGATTATTTTAATAAAACAATTTCATTTGAAAATTTTAAAACTAGTCTTCAAGAATCAAATATTTTTATTAGGAATAATATTATACAATATTTTTATAGTTTTATAGATAAAAATGGGCAAAATAATATTTCAACTGAAGAAATTTTAAGTAAAATAAGAGGAAAATTAAATGAAAGAAGAAAATTCAAAATTATAGAAAAATTTACTAAAATTGATATAGATAAAAAAGGCTATTCTGAAATATCATTAATTAAAAGTTTATTTAATCCAAATCTTCATCCCGAAGTTAAATCAGGCAAAAGAAATGAAAGTGATATTTTAAATGAATTTATATTTACTTTTGATTCATATATTAATTATAAAGACAGAATAAGTCAAATTTCATTAGAAGATTTTATTGAATATTATTCTGGAATAAGCGCATCAATTGCAGATGATGATTATTTTATTGATATAATGAATGGAGTATGGGATATTTCAAATAATAGTTTTTTACAAAAAATAAATCCTGAATATTTAAATAATTCAAATCAAGAAAATATTGAAATTTCAGATAAAATAAATGAAAAAGATATGAATATATTAACGCCAATAAAAGAAGAAAATAATATTAATAATATTACTTTAAAAAAATATAATAAAAGATCTTTTTCAAATAATAATTTTAGAACATTAAATAAAAAAACTGGAAAATCATATAATATTTTAACTGGATATTTTGATGATGAAAATAATATATTTGTTAATAATATTAATGGAAATGAAAATATAAATTTTACTACATCAAATAATAATAATTCAGATTATTATTTAGTTAATAAATTAAGAAATATCCTTATTTCAAAAGGACCAAAAAGTTTATTTGTAATTGAAAAAATGTTATCAATGTATGATAATAATAAAACAGGAAAAATTGATTTATCAACATTAATAAAAATATTTGAAACATATAAAATATCAATTTCAGAAGAAGAAATTGAAAAAATTTTTTCTCATTTTGATTTTGATAATACAGGAATGATAAAATATGATAATTTAATATCATCAATTGTAGGTTCAATGTCAATAAGAAGAGAAAATTTAATTAAAAAAGTTTATAATTTAATTTCTACAAATAATACTTTTGATATTCCTTTAATAAATATTATAAAAAGTTATATTTCATCAAGACATCCTGATGTAATTTCTGGTAAAAGAATATCTGAAGATGTTCTTCAAGAATTTGCAGATAATTTAAATATATTTAAAGATTATATAAATTCAATTAAAAAAAATGAAAGTGATAGGTTAAATTATGAAGATTTTATTAAATTTTATTCTCAAATTTCAATGTATATAAGTGATAATAATTATTTTGAAATGTTAATTAAAAATGTTTGGAATTTAGATGGAGGTGATACATATCATTTTTATAATTTTGGAAATAAATTTGGAAGGAAAAATAGAATAAAATCTGCATCTGATTATAAAAATAAATATTTATAAAATAATTGTTAAATATATTTAATTATTATATAGAGAGTTTTTAAATGTTATTAAATATATTTAAAAATAATTCAATTTTAACTTTTTTCTTATTCATTTTTAGATTTTTATTAAATGTCCTATATTAATTAATAAAAAAGATAAAAAAATTTTTCTTTTTTTACTTAGTTAATTTAACCAAATAAAATAATTATTTAGTTTAATTCAGTTAAAAAATTATATTTAAAACTAATTTAATGCTTCAATATAAAAAAATAATAAACCATTATACATAATACTCTTTAAAGACAATTCATTAAATTTTAAAAAAAAATTACCCAAAAAAAATATAAATAATTGTTCAATTAAATAAATACAAATTACCGTAAATTTACAATAAACAATTTTTTTTTTGAAGAAAAGCTGAGAATTGATTGAGATAATTATCATATATATCCTCTTTAACATAAAGATTATAATTCAAAATTTTTAAAACTTGAATTTCTAATTTATTAATACTTTTAATACACAATCCTCCAACTTTCCCATAATATTTATTTGTTTCAAAATATTCTTCATTAAATTTAATTGCTAAAATTAGACTAATTAAAAGTAATTTATAAACATTTAAAAAACTTAAAATGATATTACCATTACAACAAATTCTATCAAAATATATAACTCCTAATATTAATGTTGAAGGTTCTGGATTTGTATTTTTGATGAACCTTCTTACATAATCTGTGATTGTAATATTTGGAATTTCTTTTGAACAAAGGAAATTTTGAGCGTCGTCTTTATTTTCATTTAATTTACATAATTTTTGTTCATATTTTACTGATTTTTCAATAGTATCTCCTATTATTTTACATAATATATTTATTAATTGTTTATAATTTTTGTCTAATTTTGAAGTTGATGATATTAATTCGGATAAAGAATTTGACATTATATGTAATTTTATTAATTATTATATAATTATTTTTGAAAGATAATTTTTATTTATATTATTTTTTTTTGAAATTAAAATTTAATAATTTAACATTAAAATGAGTGAGATTTTAACAATTAATAAAGATGAGGAAAATAAAAATAATATAGAAAATAATTTTAAAAATATAAATAATAATAATGTAGAAATCAATAATAATTTACAAAATATTATTTTACAATTTAATTTAGATTTTGAAAAAATGAGACAAATAAATGAAAAGTTTATAACAGATATTCAGTCATTAATAAATCAAATAAATGAAATAATTCAAATTATTGGAGAAAAACCACATATAAATAAAATACAAAATTTATTAGGAAAATCAAAAATATTGTTAAAGGGAATTGAAAATTTAATTTTAAATAATAATCAACTTGAGGATAATTTTAATTCTACTCAGGTAAATTTATATAATTTATTAGAACAAAAATCAATAGAAAATGATTCAAAAGAAAATAATAAATTAAATTCTGATATTAAATTCGATATTAAAAATGAATTAATTAGAAAAGATAAACAAATATCAAATTTAAAAAGTATTTTATTAGAAAATTTAAAAGAAATAAATAAATTTAAAAATTCATTATCAGAAGAAAAAGAAAAAAATCAAAATTTAATAAATAATTCAAAATCTTTTTCAGATATTTTAAAAAATCTAAAAAATTCAATGAATAAAGAAGAATCAATAAAAACAAAAGAAAATCAATTAGATAATATAAATGAAAATAATATAAAAGAAATTAATAATTTGAAAGAAGAAAACAAAAAATTATCAGAAAAAAATATATATTTAGAAAAGCAAATAACTGATTTAAATAATCATTTACAATTAAAAGAAAATGAAATAAAAATAATAAAAGAAAATTTAAATAAAGAAAAGTTAATGTTTCAAGAAATACAAAAAAAAAATAAAGAAAATGACAATGATAAATTAAAAGAAACATTGAAAGAAAAAGAAAAAATAATAGATGATAATAATATTTTAATAAATCAAATAAAAAAAGATTTAGATGAAAAAACAAAAAAAATAGAAGAATTAAATAAAACAATAGAATTAAATAATAATCAAGTAAAAAAATTAACTTCAATATTAGCAGAAAAGCAACAAAGTATTCTTACATCAAAAAAAGAATTAGGAAAACAAATTGAAAATCTTGAAAAAGAAAAAAATGAATTAGAAATTCAATTAAAAGAACAAGAACAATTAACTTTAAAAAATATGCCAAAATTAACATCAAAAATTAATGCAATGAATAAAGAAATTCAAGATAAAATAAATGAAAATACTAATTTATTGAATATTAATAATAAGTACAAAAATAAAATTGATGAACTTGAAAAAAAAATTGTAGATTTAAATAAAAATATTGATGATATAAATACTCAATTAATTGAAGCTAATTCAAAATTAGAAAATAAAGAAAGTTTAAAACAATCCCAAAAAAAATTATCAAATAATCCTTTTAATGAAATTAATCAAAAGGAAAAAAATGAAATTGAACATTCTAAAATAAGTGAAGAAGAAAATAATAAATATAAAAATGAAATAGAAAACAATAAAAGAGTAATTGATGAATTAAATAATAAAATTAAAATATTAGAAAATAATATAAATAATAGGAAATTTGAAAATATTATTCCTAAAAAGAATATTAATGAAATAATATATATAGGATTAAAAAAAGAAAATAAACAAAATGAAAATAATTCTCCAAATTTCATTGAGGAAAATTCAAAATTAAAAAAAGAATTAGAAAAAATAAAACAAGAAAAAGAAAACTTAAAATCAAATTTTATAGAATTTATATCTAATATTGATATACCAAACAATAAAAAAGAATTTTTAAATAATATAATAAAAGTATTAGATTATAATGAAAATGAATTAAAAGTAAAAATACATAAACAAAATACAGAAGAAAAAAAGAAAAAAGGAATTTTTGGTATTTTTGGAAAAAAATAAATTTAACTGATAAAAATAAATTAATAAATAATTAAATCAATAAATTAATATTATATGAAATTAAATTGAATTTTTTATAATTAATAAAAAAAATTTATTTTAATAAAAAAATGAATGAAGGATTTGAAAAATCAAAACATTACAATATATTAAATGCAGAAGGGAAAAAAAATAATAAAAAGAAAAGAGTAAGTTTTTCACTTTTTCAAGCAGAAACTTTTGATGAAATTGAAAAATTAAGAAAAATGAGAGAAGCACAATTAAATAATTTTTTGGAAAGTAAATTAAAAACAAATCAACCAATAATATTAAATATTAAAAATAGAAGTAAACAAGCTTCTCCAAATCGAACAATGGGAAATACTATCCTTAAAAATACAAATAAAAATAAAATAAATAATAAAAAAGAAGGAAAAGAAAATAATAAATATAATACAATTCCAAAACCATTAAAAAAAACAAATCTTGAAACTCCTAATAGGAATAATGAAAATATTAATGATAATAATTTAAAATCTCCTAATTTAAAAAAAGATGATGAAAAAAATGAAGAAGAAGAAAAAAATGAAGAAGAAGAAAAAAATGAAGAAGAAAAAAATGAAGAAGAAGAAAGAAAAAGAAAAGAAGAAGAAGAAGAAGAAAAAAG
>Ga0256407_10008534_pt1 | contig 14983 bp, 10 predicted proteins | sample RumenRJG_04DNA_FD_193489 | JGI IMG/M metagenome (GOLD analysis project Ga0256407, IMG submission 193489) | Bovine rumen microbial communities from Lethbridge, Alberta, Canada - RJG_04 | ecosystem: Host-associated > Mammals > Digestive system > Stomach > Rumen | place: Canada: Alberta... | reverse complement strand
TTTATTGTTTAAGGAGATTTATGACTGTTATTATTGGTAAGGTGCAAAGATAATAAATAATTCACAAATTCGCAAAAAATCGAATTCTTTTTTTCGTGTGGCGGGCTAAACTTACCCAATATTTGCCCTAAGGTTGCTCTATCCTTGCTCATGGGTTGCTCATGGGCCTCTCATGGGATGCTCTATACCAGCCCTATCTCCAAGGACATGAGTTAGGCATGAGATGGATATGAGAGGAGTTGGAGGAAACTTAGTAAACAATAGTACTGCACAGTTATTATTTTTTGCTTTGTTCCTGAACAAAGTTGTATTTCACGGCCTGAAACGTATGTCCCACGCCCTGAAACAGACATCCCACGTCGTGGAACATATATCCCACGCCCTGGGATATAAAATTCTTAGTATAGAAAAAACATTTATTCTGCGAGACAGTTAGATTATTGAGCAATAACCCTGCGTTATTTATCAACAACCCTGCCTTCTAGTGCAAAAAGGCAGGGTTATTGAATTAAACAATTAATATGTAAAATATATCACATTGCCAGTTTAAACGTACGATTATCAACCTTTACGATGTATAATTGGTTGGCTGGCACTTGCAGTCTGGCAGAGCCAATGGCTGAGGGGATACTGTCGATGAGTTTGCCATCCACTGAATAAACTGTCACACTGGAAGCTCTATCAATATTGTCAATGCTGATAACACCATTGTTTCCTATCACTTTCAGATTGTCCATCTCTGGTGCGCTGAGGGCAGATATATTCGATTCATATGTGACCGAGAGCACTGATTCTCCTTTGATCTCGGGAGTCGTATAGTAGCCGTTCACCACATAGTCCGTTACATCCACACCATTAAAAATGACAGAATTCACCTTATTATCTCCAAGAGAACCGATATAGATGGTATAAGTTTCCGCAACCTTCACTGGCTGACGGGTGTAGCCTGTGGTTCCTTGTCGCACGGTGAGATTGGCATAATATACCTGACCATTAGACTCCATATCCTCTTTGATCTTGTTAAAGTATCGCCATTCAAAAGCAGACGAATACAATTCCTCGCTTCCCATTGGCACATGGAGCGTTGCATAGGTATATACATCATATATGTCGCGGAGAGAATTAGAAGAGCAAGCGAATGTTGATTTACTATAGCATGTTGGAGGTGTCGGATTCAGACAATATATGGTTGCTAAATGAAAACACCCATAAAACGCATTATTACCAATACTCGTCACATTGTTTCCAATGGTGACGGAAGTAAGGTAAGAGCAGTCATAGAAAGCAGAACCGCCAATACTCGTCACGCTGTTGGGGATAATGATGGAGGTAAGGCTATTGCATTCATAAAATGCACGTGAGCCAATACTCGTCACGCTATTGGGAATGGTAGTGTTCTGACAGCCTGCTATAAGAGTATTTGTTGATGTTTCTATAATGGCATTACAGTCATTACGAGAATCATATTTAGTATTACCTGATTCTACATTGATAGAAACAATCCTAGAGCAATCAGAAAAAACGCCACCGCCAATACTCGTCACGCTATTAGGGATAGTGACAGAGGTAAGACCCCAGCAGCTTTGGAAAGCAGAAATTCCAATACTCGTCACACTATTGGGAATCGTGACGGAAGCAAGGCTAGTGCATTCCTTGAAAGCATTCTCACCAATACTTGTCACACTATAAGTAACATCATTATAATTAACAGTCTTTGGAATTACAACGTCACCTGTATAACGGTCGCTGCCTATAGTAACTTCTAACTCTGTACCATTATTAGTGTAATTGTAATAAATGGTTTTGCCATCGGCATTCTTAACAGCAATATTGTAAGCACTTGTCACCAACGGTAGCAAAATCATCACGAATAATAGTAGTTGTTTTTTCATAATTGTAATTGTTTTAAGTTATTATTATAGTTATTTCAATACACACAAAAAGAAAACGTGGACAATTTACTTCGTCTACGTATTTCTGGTATCGGCAAACACCATGTCATCTTAAACGAGTAAAAGCCCACGCTACCAAGCGTGAACTATCTACTTCAGTTCTTGATGACTCTTTGAAATTTTGCCGATTTCGAAATACAAGAATCTAAAAGTGGATATTCATCCTATATGTCCTTTTTTTTATTTCTCTCAGCCCATAGGCATCTTCAGTTTTAAGGGTTTAACTTCTATTTGTTATTATAGTATAGCACCTGCGTGCAACTGTTCGATTGGGAATATCAAATCCCAGCTCTTTCCCCAGACAATATTGCCGTTGTCAATAGTGAAACGACTAAATTTCCGAGGGTCAAGATACTTATTATATTGGGGATGCGGATGGCGACGGATATAGTCACCAACATCCACAATCTGGGTAGTATTATCGCTAAATGTCAGGCTTATCGTCAGATTGCCTGCATTTTCAGCCTTTGTGATATACAATCTCTCCATAGACATTCCTATCCCAAATATTCAATTATCTTAGGCATAATTGACTTAATTAAAATGTTTCAATTGCAAATATAGTCATTATTCTTGAAACAACAAAGAAAAAGACAAGATTTTTAATTCGTCAATTCAATTTGAGCAACCTGCCTAGTTATTGCCTGGTTGCATAGTTTGTGGATTAAGAATCAGCCTGTTTTGTCATACAGACTTTGCAATGGCGAGGGTTTTTAGAAAATTAACATTAATATTTTGAATAATGATTTATGTTTTATGAAATTATTAGTATCTTTGCAGTTGGAAATTTCTAAGTAAACAAATAAGTATTATGGCATTTTTAACTAATGACAAACTGACCATCGTCGGCGCTGCCGGTATGATTGGTTCAAACATGGCTCAGAGCGCCCTGATGATGGGTCTGACCAAGAACATCTGTCTGTATGACGTATTCTCACCCGAGGGTGTTGCCGAGGAAATGCGCCAGAGTGGTTTTGACGACGTAAACATCGTGGCTACCACCAACGCTGAGGAGGCTTTCAAGGGCGCTAAGTACATCATTTCTTCTGGTGGTGCTCCCCGTAAGGCTGGTATGACTCGTGAGGACCTGCTGGCTGGCAACTGTAAGATTGCTGAGGAGCTGGGCCAGAACATCAAGAAGTACTGCCCAGACGTGAAGCACGTCGTCATCATCTTCAACCCCGCTGACCTGACTGGTCTGGTAACGCTGCTGTACTCTGGTTTGAAGCCAGGTCAGGTGACTACCCTCGCTGGTCTGGACACCACCCGTCTGCAGAGCGCACTGGCTAAGAAGTTCGGTGTGATGCAGAGCGAGATTAAGGGTTGCGCTACCTATGGTGGTCATGGTGAGCAGATGGCTGTCTTCGGAAGCCACGTAACTGTTGCTGGCCGCAAGCTGACTGACATCATCGGTACTGCCGAGTTCCCTGCTGAGGAGTGGGAGCAGATGAAGGTTGACGTCACCAAGGGTGGTGCCAAGATCATCGAGCTTCGTGGACGCTCTTCTTTCCAGAGCCCTGCATACCTCTCTGTTGAGATGATTCGTGCCGCTATGGGTGGTGAGCCTTTCCGTTTCCCCGTTGGAACATATGTTAAGACTGACAAGTACGACCACATCATGATGGCTATGAAGACCACCATGACTGCTGAGGGTGCTAAGTTCGAGGTTCCTCAGGGTACTGCTGAGGAGAACGCTAAGCTGGACCAGAGCTACGAGCACCTGTGCAAGATGCGCGACGAGCTGGTTACGCTGAACATCGTTCCTCCCATCGCTGAGTGGAGCAAGATTAACCCGAATCTGTAATCAATTGAGGCTTTTCGATTGATTTCGTAATAAGAAACAGGGCGTTCGCTGAAAGTTTTTGCGGACGTCCTGTTTTCTTTATACCTTTGCATCAAGAAAAAGAAAACAGAAATAGGTTTTTCATATAGGTTTTTAGATTCATCATTTTAGGTTAGTAGTTTTTTCATAGTAATTGGATTCTCTGACCTGAAGGTCAGAGTGTGGCGTTGCAATGTATGCCCGTCGGGATGACGGGCTTATTTTTTGTCTATTTGTTTGGTGAATAGAAATAGATTCCTTACCTTTGCCCCACTAAAGCAAAAACAATGAAGATGATGTGGATGATGATGTTTACGCTACTGCCCCTGTTGGCACTGTCGTATATAGGGTGGCACATTTGGTGTCTGCTACCCGTCAAATGGTATGTGAAGGCGATAGTGATTGCCCTGATGGTTGCGTCGTTCCTGTTGCTATTCGCTGGCTTCCGACGTGCTACTGACAGCATGTCGATGCCACTGGCCTCAGCGGTCTATGTGATTGGCACGTCCAGCATCTTCATCCTACTCTACCTGTTCATGCTGTTCCTCGTGTTAGACCTTGGGCGACTGATACACCTTATTCCGCGTACTTTGCTATATCATAATTGGTGGACGGCAGGGGGTATCGCTCTCTTCATCTTCGTCCTGTTCCTCTATGGTCATCTGAACTACAAACACAAGGTGCGCCAGGAGTTGACCATCACATCAGAGAAAGTCACAAAGCCTTTCAAGGCCGTACTGCTGAGCGACCTTCACTTAGGCTACCACAACCAACGCGACGAACTGCATTGCTGGGTAGATATCATCAACAGCGAGAAACCTGACCTGATACTCATTGCTGGCGACATCATCGATGGCAGCATGCGTCCACTGAAGGAGCAACGAATGTATGAAGAGTTCCAGCGCCTGCAGGCTCCCGTCTATGCCTGCCTAGGCAACCATGAATACTTCAGTGGTCAGTCTGACGCCCAGCAGTTCTACAAGGACGCAGGCATCCACCTGTTGATGGACAGCATAGCAGTCATCGACAGCAGTCTGGTCATCATTGGACGTGACGATGCGATGAACATGAGGCGTAAACCATTGGCAGACCTCGCCAAGACGATTGACAAGTCGATGTTCTCCATTGTGTTGGACCATCAGCCTCATCACTTGGAGAAAGCGGAGAAAGCAGGTATTGACTTCCAGTTCAGTGGCCACACCCATCGCGGACAGGTTTGGCCCATCAGCTGGATCACCGATGCCATCTACGAGTGTTCGTGGGGTAGTCATCAACGTGGCAACACCCACTATTACGTCAGCTCAGGAATGGGTATCTGGGGCGGCATGTTCCGCATCGGCACCCAGTCGGAATACGTGGTATTAGAGGTAAGAGGTGAGAGGTGAGAGGTTAGAAACGGCAGTCGGGATTCTCTTCCATAAAAATCTTGGCGTACTCCACATAGTGCTTGGAGTTATCTGTCTGACCAGGACGAACGGGTTTGAGGTATTTGGCAGGCACCCCACCCCATATCTCACCAGCAGGAATCTTGGTATTCTGCAGCACCAGCGCACCAGCAGCAACGATAGAGCCTTCGCCCACCTCACAGCCATCCAGCAACGTAGAACCCATACCTATCAAGGCACCATCGTGGATAGTGCAGGCATGAACGGTGACGTTATGTCCGATGGTGACGTCAGAGCCAATATGTGTAGGACCTGTCTCATGGGTCACATGGATGCAAGAACCATCCTGCACATTCGAGCGATCTCCAATAGTAATCGGGGCCACATCACCACGAACCACAGCATTAAACCAGATGGAGCACTGGTCGCCCATCTGCACATCACCCACAATCGTTGCGTTCTCACTGAAATAGCAGTCCTTGCCCCACTTAGGTGTCAGACCGCGATAGGATTTGATTAAAGCCATGATAATTTACAATTTAACAAAAGACAGGACCTTCTGCGTGGCTCCTGCCAAACTGGCGACATAGGCACCAGCCTTCTCACCCAACTCTTTGACTACCTCAGGATGCTCTTCGAAGCCCTGCATGTAACGACGGAAGTCGTCAGCATTGGCAATCTCCAGACCAGCACCGCTGGCCTTCAAGCCTTGCGCCTCTTGGAAACGTTGGTTGTTGGGGCCAAAGAATACGGGAACATCCCATACGGCAGCCTCCAAGGTATTGTGGATACCCACACCAAAGCCACCACCAACATACGTCACGTCAGCATAGTGGTAGATGCTGCTGAGCAAGCCAAAGCAATTGATAATCAGCACCTCAGCATCTCGAAGGGGTGAGAGGTCTTTTTCATTCACTTGAGTATAACGTACCACCTTGCGACCTTCCAACATCTTCTCAATCTGTTGCAAATGGTCTTCGCTGATAACATGTGGAGCGATGACGAGTTTCCAGTCCTTATGTTCATTGAGCCAGGGGATGAAAATCTCTTCATCGGGTTGCCAACTGCTACCTGCAATAAACACTTTCTTTTTGTCGCAGAAGGCCTCAACGATAGGCAATTGCTTGGCAGCAGCCTTTATCTGTAACACTCGATCGAAACGGGTATCACCCACCACGGTGACATTGTTGATACCAAGGGTTGCCAACAGTTCCTTGCTGATGTTATTCTGCACGAAGAAATGCGTAAAGCACTTCAGCACATGACTGTACTGGCGACCATACCAGCGGAAGAACACCTGTCCAGGACGGAAGATGCTGCTAACACTATAGACAGGCACACCACGATGACTCAGAATATGCAGATAGTTGTACCAGAACTCGTACTTGATGAAGAACGCCATCACAGGACGGATGGTACGCAGAAAGCGACGGGCATTGGTGATAGTGTCGAGGGGCAGGTAACAGATGATGTCGGCACCCTCGTAGTTCTTGCGCACCTCATAGCCTGAGGGTGAGAAGAACGTCAACAGAATCTTGTATTCCGGATGTTCACGACGCAACTGCTCCATTAATGGGCGTCCCTGTTCGAATTCACCCAGCGAAGCAGCATGGAACCACACATACTTGGCATTGGGGTCCACCTTCTCTTTCAAGATGCGAATAGCCTCGCGCTCACCGCGCCACATCTTGCGCACCTTCTCGTTGAAAAGGCTCACAATGGCTACGCCACACAGATAGAGATAGATAATTACGTTATACATCAGCCTAGCACCTCAATAGCTCTTTTCATTCTGGCAATAGTTTCCTCCTTGCCCAGGAAGGCAGAGAGTTCATACATGTCAGGGCCCTGACCCGTGCCAACAAGGGCAATGCGCCATGCGTTCCAAGGCTTGATACCCGTCTGCTCTACCCACGGGTCAACAACAGCTTTCTGACCTTCTACGCTCCAATCGTTGATAGTTTCCAGCACAGCAAGCATCTGGCGCATCTGGTCTGCTGTTTGCTCGTTCCAATTCTTGCGGATAAACTTGTCACCCTCCCTGTCAAAGTCAGTAGGAGCCACGAAGAAGAACTTAGTAAGCGGCCAGAGGTCACTGGGGAAAGAGATATTGCGCTTTCTGGTGTTGCCCTGTTTGTCAACCACTTCAACAACCTTAGTCTTCATCATACGCACCACTTCGGCTTCCTGTTCGGCAGTGGCTGTAATACCATTCTCCTTCAGCACCTTGTCGAAGGCGGGACACCAGTCGGAGTCCGGACGCTGCAGGAGGTACTGGCGGTTAAACCATTCTGCCTTCATAAAGTCAAACTTGGCACCGTTCTTCGAGCACTTGGAAATGTCAAACAGGTTGACCATCTCGTCCAGTGTCATCAGTTCCTGATCGTTGCCTGGACTCCAGCCCAGCAAAGCAAGGAAGTTGATGACGGCCTCAGGCAAGTAACCTTGCTCGCGATAACCTGAGCTGACTTCGCCCGTCTTGGGGTCATGCCACTCTAAAGGAAATACAGGGAAGCCCAACTTGTCACCATCACGCTTGGACAGTTTGCCATTGCCGACAGGCTTCAGCAGCAGGGGCAGGTGGGCGAACTGAGGCATAGTATCCTCCCAACCAAAGGCGCGATACAGCATCACGTGCAGCGGTGCACTGGGCAACCACTCCTCACCACGGATAACGTGCGAGATCTCCATCAGGTGGTCGTCCACGATATTAGCCAAGTGGTACGTTGGCAACTCGTCAGCACTCTTGTAGAGCACCTTGTCGTCGCAGATATCACTCTTCACACGCACCTCACCACGGATGAGGTCGTTGACCAAAATCTCCTGACCAGCCTCTACCTTAAAACGGACAACATACTGTTTACCATCAGCTATCAATGCCTCAACCTCTTCTTTTGGAAGAGTCAGCGAGTTACGCATCTGCTGACGAGTATGGCAGTCGTACTGGAAATTCTGTATCTCAGCACGCTTGGCCTCCAACTCCTCAGGGGTATCGAAGGCGATGTATGCCTTATCAGCATCCAGCAACTGCTTGACATATTTCTTATAGATATCGCGGCGCTCGCTCTGACGGTAGGGACCCTTGTCGCCACCATACGAAACGCCCTCATCAAACTTAATGCCCAGCCACTTGAACGACTCGATGATGTATTCCTCTGCACCAGGCACAAAACGTGTTGAGTCAGTGTCCTCAATACGGAACACCAGATCACCACCATGTTGCTTGGCAAACAGATAATTATACAAGGCTGTGCGTACACCACCGATATGCAAAGCACCCGTAGGACTGGGTGCGAAACGTACTCTTACTCTTCTATCAGACATATATAAACGTGTATTTTGACCGCAAAGGTACAAAATATTTATGAATTAATAAACATGAATTATGAATTATTTATTATCTTTGCACTGTAATTGCAAATATAAGGTATGAAAGAACTCCATTGGCGTGATATTCTCATTCGCACAGTACTCATTATTGCCACTGTTACCATCGTCGTCTGGTCCATGCCACACGACAGTCGCAGCTATTTCCACGTAGAGGAAGGAAAACCTTGGAAATACGCTGACTTCACGGCGCCTTTCGACTTCCCCATTTACAAGTCGGAAAGCGTCATCCGTGCGGAACGCGACAGTGCATTGAGCCAGTACGAACCCTACTATAAATATAGCAAAGAGGTTGAACAACGGATGGTCCAGAAGTTCAATAATGACTATGCCGATGGCATTCCCAATCTCTCGCCCAACTATATGAATATCATCTCCAACCGTCTGCGAAGCCTCTACCAGCAGGGCATTATCGACCAGAAGGATTATGATGAATTGTTAAGCGATAGCGCCACAATGATACGCATCGTCAACGATAAACAGGCCAACAGCGTATCGGTCATGGAGCTCTACTCGCCAAAATCAGCTTACGAACAATTATTTCAAGATGAGACACTGGCACCTGTACGGTCTATTCTGCAGAAATGCAACCTTAACGAATATATCTCCCCCAATCTAACCTACGACCGCGAACGCAGCGAAGCCAGTAAGAATGACTTGCTCGCAGGTATTGCACTGGCCAGTGGTGTGGTACAGAAAGGAGAAAAAATTATCGGCAGAGGTGACATCGTGACGGATAAGACCTACCGCATCATCGAGTCGTTCAAGAAAGAGAACGAGTTGCGTAACGAAGATGTCAAACAGAACCACCTGACGCTTTTTGGTCAGATTATCTACGTGACTATCCTCGTCCTCAGCTTTACCATCTACCTCAGCCTCTATCGCAAAGACTATTTCGAGAAACCGCGCAGCACAGCGATGCTCTATGCATTTATCATCATCTTTGCCGTACTGACGGCATTGTTCATGCGCAACACATTCATCCATGTCTACTTGTTGCCGTATGCCATGGTGCCCATCTTCATACGTGTATTCATGGACTCCCGTACAGCCTTCATGACACACATCACGATGGTACTCATCTGTGCCGTCATGTTGCAGCACCCCTTTGAGTTCATCGTCTTGGAGACCGTAGCCGGTATGGTGGCCATCAGCAGTCTGCGTGAACTGTCACAGCGTTCCCAGCTCTTTAAAACGGCAATCTTTGTCACTGTAACATGTTTGACTATCAATATGGCCTTCGACTGGATTAACAGTGACGGACTGACACAGATAGACTACAGTAACTACAACTACCTGATAGCCAACGGCATCTTGCTGCTCTTTGCCTATCCTCTGCTCTACCTTATCGAAAAGACCTTCGGTTTTATTAGTGACATCACACTCATTGAGCTATCTAATACCAACAACGAAGTATTGCGCAAGATGAGCGAGGTGGCACCAGGAACGTTCAATCACTCCATACAGGTTGCCAACCTGGCTGGCGAGATAGCCAACAAGATTGGTGCCAAGAGCCAACTGGTGCGCACAGGTGCCCTCTACCATGATATCGGTAAACTGGCTAATCCTATCTATTATACGGAGAATCAGTCGGGCATCAATCCCCACGAGATGCTGACAGACATCGAATCGGCACAGATTATCATCAGTCATGTGACAGAGGGACTGAAGATGGCCGACAAGTATAATCTGCCTAGTGTCATCCGCGAATTCATCTCTACCCACCACGGACAGGGCAAAGCCAAATATTTCTACGTTCATTACCACAACGAACATCCCGACGAGCCTGTCGATGACCTGCTGTTTACTTATCCCGGTCCAAATCCGTTTACCCGTGAACAGGCTTGTCTGATGATGGCCGACACGGTAGAGGCTGCCTCACGCTCGTTGCCCGACTATACCGAACAGTCCATACGTGGTTTGGTGGAACGTCTCATCGATGGACAGGTGGCTGACGGTTATTTCCGCGAGTGCCCCATCACCTTCCGCGACATTCAGTATGCCAAGACGGTGTTGATAGAGAAGCTGAAAACTATCTATCACACCCGCGTCAACTATCCGACTGAAAAGAAGGCATAGTTAGATTGACCCAAAAGTGAAGAAAAAACACTCATTTTTCTGCACACTTTGGCATATTTGTGCAGAAAGTGTGCAGATTTTAGTTAATAAGCGTTAATAATAACTGCACTCTTGCGGCTGTTTTGTGCAATAAAGCTACCTTTGCAGCCGATTTTATGAAAAATTTGTTTAAAGAGATGAAAAAGATTGTTGTTTCAGTTGTTTTCATGATGACTGCACTGACCACCTTCGCTGGTGGTATCTTAACCAACACCAATCAGAGTGTTTTATTCTTGAAGAACCCCGCCCGCGATGCTGCTATCGGCATTGATGGCGTCTATTCCAACCCTGCCGGTGTAGCTTTCATGCCAGAGGGTTTCCACATTGCCTTCAACTGGCAGTATGCACACCAGACACGTACCGTCACTTCTACCAACCCAGTTTTCGCACTAGGAGAGAAAAACCACGGCGCAAGCACAAAAGAGTTTCAAGGTGTAGCGGATGCACCTATCATCCCTTCTTTACAGCTTGCCTATAACAAGGGCGACTGGAGTCTCCAGTTCAACTTCTCGGTACCTGGTGGTGGTGGCGCCTGCGAGTTTGCCGACGGTCTGGGCTCTTTCGAGAGCGTTGTTGGTGGTATTGCCAGCAAATTTATGCTTCTGGACAGTAAAGCTGTAAAGATGAACGGTGTCACCGACATGTTTGCACCCTACTATGCTGCCATGGGTATGGAAGCCCCTGCCTACGTGAACGACAACAATGTTCAGGGCTACGACATGGACAGTTACATGATGGGACGTCAGTACTATTATGGCATCCAGATCGGTGCTGCTTACAAAATCAAGCCATACCTCTCTGTATATGGTGGTCTGCGTCTGTTATATGGTGATGCCGTATATAAAGCAAAGATTAGCAATATCATGGTAAAGCAGGGATCATCGTACACCCGCTTCAGTACGTTCCTGCCCAACGTGCCTGTTCAAGCACAGCAGTTGGCTACGGCAGCAACGTCACACATCAATCTCATCAACGCCATGGAACAGGCTCATGAGGCTGGTATGCTGCCCTTAACTCCCGAACAGCAGGCCACATTGGCTAATGCCAAGTTGGACCTGGAGGCAGGTATGCAGGAATTGGCAGCTAGTCAGGAGGAGATGAACAAGCTTTCCAAGTATTCGGGTGGTGTAAACTTGTTGTGTAACCAGAGTAGCTTGGGTATTGCCCCTGTTATCGGTGTTGACTGGCAATACAAGAACTTCAACTTCGCAGCTAAGTACGAGTTCAAGACGCAGATCCGCATGAAGAACGAGTCAACCGTCGATGAGCCGAGCGAGATTCCTGCCGTCAAAAAGTTCCAAGACTCTGAGAAAGTCAACGAAGACCAGCCTGCATTGCTCACCTTGGGTGCTCAGTGGAAGCCTATCAACGAGGTCTCTCTCAACCTGGGATGGCACCATTATTTCGACAAGCAGGCTAACTGGTATGGTGAGTCACAGAATAAACTGGATCATAACACCAATGAGTTCCTTGCCGGTGTTGAATGGGATGTGAACGACCGTCTGAATGTCTCTGCCGGTGGTCAGCTGACACGCTACGGACTCAGCGACCAGTATATGAACGACATGTCGTTTGTCGTCAGCAGCTACAGTGTAGGTTTCGGTTTCAGCTACAAGGTGAAGGAAAATGTAACGCTTTCTGCTGCATATTTCCAGACAAACTACGAAAATTACGACCGTCTGAACTACCCGACTGCTGGTGTCAATGACACTTTCACTCGCACCAACTACGTGCTCGGTGCTAGCTGTCAGGTCGATTTCTAATCACAGCGGATCCACGTCGTAATACACCTGCAACGACGAATAGCGTTTGTCCGCGAGCATCTGTGTCTGCGCAAGCAACAGGTACTCGCGGACCTTTTTCATGTCTATGCCGTTCTCCAATTTCAGAACAAGCTTACGGATGTTCTGCGACTTTACCTTGGCAACAGCGGGTTTGTCGGGTCCCAACACCCTGCCGCCAAACCACTGGCGCAGGCGACTGCCCATCTCGATAGCGGCAGTATGGACAACCTGTTCCTGACGATGACGCAAGAAGATATACGTCAGGTGGTAATATGGTGGATAGTGGAATGCCTGTCGCTCGGCTATCAACTCTTTATATAAAGAGGTATAGTCGTTGCGCACCACCTGTCCAATGACCGACACCTCCTTCTGCTTGGTCTGCAGGATGACGAGGCCGCGTTTACCTTTACGTCCGGCACGACCGCTCACCTGCGCCATCATCATAAAGGCGTGTTCAAAGGCGCGGAAGTCGGGATAGTTCAGCATCGAGTCGGCATTGATAATACCCACCACGCTGACCTTGTCGAAGTCCAGACCCTTGCTGATCATCTGTGTACCAATCAGAATATTCGTTCGTCCCGCAGAGAAGTCGCTGATAATGCGTTCATAGGCATTCCTGGTACGTGTGGTGTCCAGGTCCATACGGGCTATGCGGGCCTCAGGAAAGAATTCGTGTACCTGCTCCTCTATCTTCTCCGTACCGTAACCGCGACTACGCAGATTGGTAGAGCCGCAACACGGACATTCTGTAGGTATCTTGTAGGTATAACCACAATAGTGGCATGTCAACTGGTTCAACTGGCGGTGGTAGGTCAGCGAGACGTCACAGTGCTGACAGGTGGGCACCCAGCCACACTGACGACACTCCACAACGGGGGCAAAGCCGCGACGGTTCTGGAACAGGATGACCTGTTCACCACATTCCAAGGCTTCGCGCATCCGTGTCAGCAGCAGGGGAGAGAACGGACCATGCATCATCTTGCGGTGTTGCAGGTCGGCAATGTCCACAATCTGTATCTCCGGCAGTTCTATTCCCTGATAGCGTTCCTTCAACTCCACCAGTCCGTACTTCCCCGTCATGGCGTTATGATAGCTCTCCAACGACGGCGTTGCCGTACCAAGGAGGACCTTGGTTCCATTCCCCATTTGTGCAGCCATCATGATGGCCACGCTGCGGGCATGATAGCGGGGCGCAGGGTCTTGCTGCTTATAGCTGGTCTCATGCTCCTCGTCGACGATAATCAGTCCCAGATGTTGGAAAGGCAGGAACACAGCAGAACGGGCACCAAGGATGACATCGTATGGATTTTCCGACAGTTGCTTCTGCCATATCTCCACACGCTCTGCATCAGAATAGCGGGAGTGGTAGATACCCAGCCTGTCACCGAACACGCGCTGCAGACGTTGCATCATCTGTACCGTCAGGGCTATCTCTGGCATCAGGAACAGTACCTGTTCCTTTCGGTCCAGCGCCCGTTGTATCAGGTGGATATAGATTTCGGTTTTGCCACTCGACGTCACGCCATGCAACAGTGTCACCGGCTTCTTCATCATCGACAGCAGTATCTGGTTATATGCCTCCGACTGGGCCGTGCTCAGTGGTTTGATCAGTTCCGGACGATACGGGCCTCCATGGTTTAAGCGCCCCACCTCCACCTCGTAAGTCTCCAGCATCTGGCGCTGTTCCAACTGCTTCAGCGTAGCCGACGAGCACCCGCTGACATTCATCAGTTCCTCGCGCGTCACCTCTGCAGGCTGCAGTTCCGTAGGCTGAGGTTTTGCCTCAGCAGGTTCCTCCACCTGGTCCCACCTCGACAGCGCCAAATACTCCGTGAAGACGTTCAACTGATTCTTGGCGCGTGCCAACACGTTCAGCGCCACATGCAGGGCTGTCACGTTGCGATACTGCTCGGTAAGCTGGATGTAAGTTTCCGTCTTAGGTTTATAACCGTCTTCAGCCTTCAGGCCTCCTGGCAGAGCAGCTTTATACACATCACCGATGGGCGACAGGTAGTAGTCGCTAATCCAGTGCCACAGCTTCAGCTGGGTGTTAGTAACGATGGGCGCCACATCCATCACTGCCTCGATATCCTTCACGGCATAGCCCTGTGGTTGCTGGTCGTGCACACGACATACCAGACCGACATACTTTGTACCTCGACCGAAGGACACCAGCACGCGCATACCCTCCACCACCACGTTCATCCCCTCAGGAATGGCATAGGTAAAGGTAGCGTGCAAAGGCACAGGTAATATGACGTCGGCATAGCGCATAACTTTTATTACAGCAGCTTCTTTATGATTAGAATGCAAAGTTACGAAAAGTCGAGCGTAAAACAAAAAAACTTGTTTCTTTTTTTTGCCGAGACGGAGTAACTTCGCGCACGAATGAGCGCAATGATATTCAAAAAAACAGTAACAAACAAAACAAAAATCGGTTCTGCGTCAATTTGGGTGGTAATTTATTGTTGCATTATTTAACTAACTACCTAATAATCAATACATTAGTTAACTAAATAAAGTTGCAGATGTGCG
>Ga0256407_10008530_pt1 | contig 14988 bp, 16 predicted proteins | sample RumenRJG_04DNA_FD_193489 | JGI IMG/M metagenome (GOLD analysis project Ga0256407, IMG submission 193489) | Bovine rumen microbial communities from Lethbridge, Alberta, Canada - RJG_04 | ecosystem: Host-associated > Mammals > Digestive system > Stomach > Rumen | place: Canada: Alberta... | reverse complement strand
GTACCACTCAAGATACCATTTTCTTTATCTTCATTGTTGATACGTTTCCCATTTTCGTGACGTTGGGTACCGAAATCGAGGTTGCAATGGAAGTTCAGAATCAACATCTGACGGAAATCCCGCATCTCCGCGTGCTGCGTGTTCGGAGCAAGGGCAGAAGGCTTTTGCTCCTTCGGGGCGAGTGGCAGTTATGTCGGAATACCGTCAAGTGTTATTGTTGAATTTCCATGTCAATCTGGACTTTGGCATCCAACATCGCGAAAGTGGGAAAGGTATAAATAACCCAAACAAAGAGACAGGACAAAAAGACCGTGCGGAGCACGTAGACTAGCCGCGAACGGAGAGAGCACCTTATAAAGGGGAAAAAGCTCAAAAATATTACTATGTCAAAGATCGCATGCAGTTTGTGTGCAGGTTGCTGCTCCTACCCCGACGTTCCACAGCGCCATGTTGTGACAATCGCTTTGCACAGGACAACATACAAAAAACATCCGCAAAGTGGATGCTGCCTTGTCTATTGCTTGCCGGCAATGCAAACAATAAACATCTGTATGCTGTTTGAAAATCCGCTATCTCAGCGGTGTGTGATTCCCCCTCTATCTATATAACGGAAAAGGTGTCAAAATCTATCACCTTAATCCCCGAAATTTTATGCAAAGATAATACATTTTTTAGCGAAAAACAAGACCCTCTTAAAAATAGGAAATCGATTTTTGCCTCAATCGTATAGAAATATGTTGCAGAACATATACTCAATCTTAAAATATGGTATGTTTTAGAGAGGGGAAAAGCAGCGAATACGATTCGCCTGTAATACAAAGAAAGAACGCAGGCCTGACGACCTGCGCACTTGACAAAGAAAGAAGTAAGGGTTATTGCTGCATATAAAATGAGTCAATCAAGGCTCTGAATGCTTTCTCAAATCCTTTTACGCCTCCCGGAGTGGAGAACTCTACGCAATAGGGAATACCGTCACGCTCAAAGAGGAAAAATTTGTACTGCGTTGCGCCGAACCCCATTTTTACAAGACCTGTTAGACAATAGGCCTTAATCATACCAAGATTCTCATCGTCTTCCGAGAATTTGATAGTATAAAATACCGTGGTATTCTTTGTTTGCTCATACATGGCTTTGTCCAACCTTTTCTTCAAAAGATCAACTTTCTCTTCCAGATTCAAATCCGGCTCAAAATTTTTGTTAATTCGCATTGAAGTGAACATACCTTTGTTGACCAAAAGGGATATTGGCTGTTGGTTCTCATCTGATTGTGGCCAAGCTTTGAAACCTTTGCCAAGTTCAAAACAGAATCCCATGTTACAGTACTCTTCTGCATAAGAAGTACTCAAAATGCTTAAGCAAGCAAATAAAAGAAAGATTTTTTTCATAACAATAGTTAATTTGAAGTTGAACATTTAGTTGTTTTCACTCTATTCAAGTGTTTCAATATAGTTATACGCGCGAGCGTAGTGCTCCAAGAGTTCGTTGTATATACGTGCTTGGTTGCTATCACTAATTGCGTCCCGATCCGTGTTTTTGTGTGAATATTGTCCTTTGTATATCTCTGACCATTTGTAGTCAATAGGCGTTGTCAGCACGATTTCCTGTTTGACGGTGTCATAGACATAGAGTTTGCACTTGAGCTTTACAGATAATTCACATTCGTTTTTATCTGCACAACAAATCATCGGGACATACACGGGGAACAATGTAAAGACGGTAAAACCGGCAACCAGCCATCCGCCGACGGCAAGACCGTTATTGTCACTCACACCATCATTATAAGTAGATGTTATCTGTTCCACATCTACAAATGATACATACCTCATGGTGGACTTGTACTCCTTTAATTCTTGGAAAGAATAGACACCCATGTAGAAATCCTGCCTATTCACAGCGATGTGCGCACGCTCCAGTTCCACGCCGAAATCTTTAAGCGTTTTGTTCTTGGTGGGCAGATTTTTGAAGCCGATAAATTCAAATTTCTCTTTGCCAAAGAGCTGTGACTTCTGTTGTACTAACGGAACATTAAGAGCCGTCTTGCAACTGGACAAAGCAAGGCACATAACAAGCAAGAAAGAAAGACATTTGTAGTTTTTCATATTGTTAAATATTTTTAGTCCCTTCTTACGCCTTCGGGGATTGGCTTGGATGAGATATTTATTGCAGTGCAAATTCTCGGTATGACTCGTATTTCCCGTTCATATATCCGGACGAGTAGCCGCCTTGATATGAAGTAAAATGCAGAGTGAGGTCACCAGTGTCGGTGTCGGAATAGTTTTTCCCGCTTGCTGTATATGAAAAGTCAATGGACCATTTCAGTGTGGCAGTGTACCCGTCCACTTGTGTATAAGTGACAGATCCCCCATTGACAGAGAAATTCGTGACGCTGACTCCTGCCTTTAGCGCTTCAAGTATGCGACCTTCTTTCACATCCCATGCTGAACCGTTGTATGAAAATATTACATAGTTGCTGCGCATATCAAACCACCTGCCAACAAGTCCGTTAGCGTTAGGAGCATAGCCAGAATAGGATGTGCCACCCGTACTTGGCGATTCGGTGTCGTTGTCTTTCTCCTTACACGAAGGGAAAAGACAAACCATTGTGGCTGCAATGAGCAGAAAATAAATGTGTTTCATAGGTTTAATTTATGAAGAGTTAATGAACTAATCGAACAGGCAAACCATAGTAGATTTTCATTGTTCCGTATGTACAAGTTCCTCCACTGTAAGAATTGTAATAAATATAAAGTGCCCATGCTTCTTCCTCGCTATATGGAGTAGCCGTCCAATAGTGACAATTAATATTAGTTTGGTATGTAGAACAACTCGTGCCATATCGAACAACTGCTGTTTGTGGTAAAAACACTGCACCTGCGGCTTCCATTTTAGCCCATTGTATAGTGTTATAGTTGTTGTAGTCAAAATTTTTATATACACCAGATACAAACTCTAACCCATCAGGCAAAACCCAATCGTCGGGAAGAATAATGTAACCATAGACATTATTCACTTTACCATTACTTTTCAATTTACTTGCATTGGGGCGAGCACTTAGTATATATCTCCATTCATCGTAGGTTAATGTGCGCCATTGGTTTGGAGTATTTCCACCATTTGAGATTGGATTTACACCCCAATCAGTATAGATCGTATAATCAGACGCTTCTTTCGTATGAAGCGTTGGATTATCGCCTGTTCCCCAACCAAAGAGGTCTATCCAACCATTATAATCACTACTTATATAACTATTCCCTGCACTGCCAATTATATCGTATTGGTGTTCAGCAAACCGCCATGTGTTGGTTACTGGTTGATATTGTAGGTTGCCTTGCGAGAATTGTATTGGTTCTCCTACTGGAACGGAAAATTTACCACTAAGTGTGCCTTCAAGTTCAGTAGGTGTTTCCTCATTCACAAACACAATGCTATCCACTTGGGTATAATTTTGTTCATACGCTATTTTGTTGCCCTCATAGACACGTACTTTCTTTACTGTTTCTTGCGCACTTGCGCTTATTGTCATTATGGCTGCCACTGCCATTAATAAAATCTTTTTCATATTCATTATTATTTTTGTTCTACTTCCACTCCCATTATAGTGTATTTTTTATTCGAATTTAGAATATACACTTGGCCGTTCTCAATTATTTTGACCACTTTTTCTTGTGACTGCAGTGTGTTGTTGATATTTTCTATGGTTGGTTCACCATCAGCAAATTCCACCCGTGCAATCTCTGTCAAGGGAACGCTGAGTAATACTGAACCTTCTTGATTGACTACATTCACTTGGTCAGCGTACAATACTAATTTGCGCACATCATCGGTGGCAAAGGACTTTGCATTACCGTTTGCATTTACCACGCGCACAATCGGTTCTGCGCATGCCACCACCGCCAATAGCAATAGTGGCAATAAAAGGATTTTCTTTTTCATGTTGTTAAGTTTTTGTTAATTATGTTATTATGGTATTTGAATAAGCCGTACTGGTTGTTTTGTGGTGTATGTATTAAGTAGTATAAGACATAAACGCTTATGAATATAATAACAGTCACTCCTCTGTTGTTACGGTTTGTACTAAACGGACAGAATGACCTCCATTACGCATTGAATAATCATCTGTTTTTATTACAGATAATCGTATAGAGACTCTATTAGCACTGGCAGATACATTTGCGGTGGCAGTCCAATAATATCCGTCAGTATTTACACTGGTTACACTTCCGTAACCGCTTTCCCAACGAAATCCGGCAGCTGGTAAAAATACTGCTCCAAGTTCCTCTAATGCTTGCCACTCTTCAAGCGTATATGCATTCGTTGTATAGTCATTGACCGACGGTGTGAAAAGTGGTTCTGTATGAACGGTCCAATCATCAGGTAATAACATATAGCCGTGAACATCCTCAATACTCACAAAACCACGCAAAAAACTTGCATTGGGACGAGTCTCAAATAGATAAATCCATTCAGGGCGTGTCAATGTGTGCCATAATCCGGATTTATCATCAGCATTTGAAATAACACAGTATTGCCCCCAGTCATAATCGCTGTTTGTTAAATCGATATAATTAGTTCCGGGCTGTCCATAAAAACCAGTATTAAATATCGCTGTATATGGGTCTACCCCCTTATAGCCACTCGCACCCCAACCGAATAAGTCAATCCAGCCATCATAAGTAGATGAAATTTTTTCATTATTACTCTTTATAGAATCAACATACACATTTCCTCGATCTTTATGTCCGACATAATCATATTGATGTTCCGCAAATCTCCATAAATTAGTTGAGGCTTGATATTGCAGATTACCTCGCGTGAAACGCACTTTTTTAGTGGCTGAAACCGAAAATATACCATTAAGTACGCCATCTTCATTATATATTATAGGGGGATCAACTTCAACAAATACAATACTATCCACATCGGCATATTTTTCTTCGTATGCGATAGTATTCCCTTTATAGACAAGCACTTTCTTTACTGTTTCTTGCGCATAGGTGGCAAGTGTTGCGCCCAGAAGAAGGGCGAGAATAAATGTTTTTGTCTTCATACAAGTAGATGTTTTGTTCCCTTCTTACGCCTTCGGGGATTGGCATGAAATTATTGAGTGATTGTTAATTCTCCCAAGCGGAATGTTTTGGAATAGTTAGAAAACAGCAAGTACTCTGTTTCCGAGACTTTGAAAATTTGTGTGAATGTGGCATTTTCATCAACGGCTACATTTTGCATCTTCCCATCTTTGTCAATTAAAAAGAAATTCGGATGATAGAATGTCGGAGAATCTTTCTCTGACCAATAATGAGGATTGCTGAATGAATAAAGGGCATAATCACAGACGGTAACATCGTTGATGATATTATAATAGATTGGAGACAGCAAATGTTTGTATGTCTTTTCCCATGCTTCAAAATTAGAATAATCGTGATTTAAAAAGAAAACACTATTTCGCCAGTTATACGATTCGGTATTGTTATAGTAGAATTTGTCCATATTGGTCGTAACATAGAAATACCAACCGTTTTTCCCTTCTCGCTTTTGCATCGTGTTTTTTCCTCCTATATATGCATTCGTAGAAAATTGCTTGATGGTTAAATATGTCTGATTTGACAAATCTATTGTAATTACTTGCGCATTCTGTTCCGCTCCGACAAGAACATCTATCTTATTCCCCGTGTTTCTCAGGCAAAAAAGAGCAGATGTATTACCTGATAAACAACCTTCAAACTCCATATTCTCCCCTTTGCCAGAAGTGCTGAGGATATGAATTTGTATGTTTCCTTTGTTTGAAGGACTGATTTTGGCAATGCACAATCTTCCGTCATCAGTTAGAATAGCATCAGATATGCCGTCATAAGTGTATTCTTGGAGTTTGTTGCCACTATAATCAAATAATTGAGCACGTGACTGAGAAGGACTCTGTTCTACAATCGCCCATACCATGTCATTGTGCAGAAGGTTAAACTGAATGGGATGTTCAGAAGCGTTCTTGGTCGTGAATAGCGGAATCTGATTCTTGAGTGCTGTTACCTCTAACGTATTCAGGTCAATTTGAAAGTAAGAATTATATACGAAGACATTCAGTTTGTCTCCAATAACCCATTCGTGAAGATTAGCCGGGAAATAATAGCCCATTGTCGGGTTTATGACGATTGATTTCTCATTTTCAGCAATAATATTCAAGTCGGAATCTACCGTGAATTTATGACCACCATTCCCTAATATCGCCATTTGATGACTCGTATAAAGCGGGGCAACCCCAAAATGAAAGAAACTGGTATTCATCTTAATGATATTTAAATCATTATCAACGAGGGCTATCCCATAAAGAGGTTCCTTTTTTCGTGAAACAGAATACACAAGGAAAGAAACTATATGCTTATCTCCAAACTGACAGATATATTCACTGGCTGCTTTTTCATATGGCTCAGGCAATGCCAGCGAATGAAGGACATTCATGTTGGTTTTATCGAGCACAATAACATGATGTTTACAGGATTTGTCGGTCGCAGTACAAAATATCTTATTGCCGGAAACGGCATTGATTTTAATATCTCCCGGTGATAACTGTGCACCCGTTGGACCGGATATGGGCATATGATATTCTTTGGGCTTCTTTACATCAAAAGTAATTTTTTGATAGCTAAGTTGTTGCGCTTCCATGGGCATTAACATGACCAACAAGATGAATGCCGGAGATAGGAATTTTGTTTTCATGAAATGGACCGGTTGCTTATTTTGCCTACTCTTTATCGGATTTTCGGCATACTCCGTATTAGTACATTTCTTCTGAGTCATCGGAATCAAATAGTTTCCGTAATGCTTGTTTCCAAGGTTTTTCATCAGTTTTGGGATTCTCTTTATCTCCTTCTTTTTTGTCTGTACTAAAGAGGAAAAAGTTAATAATAGAAAATACTATTACAAACAGGACCAAACCAATTATATACCATATTAGTTCTTCCAGACTATTAAATACAAAACGCAAAAATATAGATAACATAGCCATAATTATTCTAAAGTGAAATCACCTGTATGGGTTGATGTATCAAAACTATTATTGGAGCGCATGACGTAAGTGCCACTTGTGGAAGTTATAAAACTGAGATTGTAGGTTTTGGCTATCAGAGAAGCGTAACTACCAAGTTTAGAATAGATTACCAACGTGGCTGTGGTAGAACTATTCTTTGAATATGTAGCATATATTGTTTGATATGTCAGAGAACCGGAATAGTTAGTGATTTCTATACTTGTCCCGTAATCTGCTCCGAATTGAAACCAGTCGCTCCAACTGTATGAGCCGGTTGCAAATTTCTTATATGCAATACTTGAGGGCGCAGTAGCCGTTTCTCCTGAACCAAGGTACTCGCAAGAGAACTTTGCGTCTATTAAATCACCGTCCGTTCTTCGTAATGTGCCTGAAGTTGGTGATGTAAACGTTAAATAAAAAGTTCCCGGAGGATTATTATCGTATTCCAATGTTATTGTTGCTTTGTTCTTAGCAGTCTTTGTGTAAGTTCCGGAAGTGATTGTTTGCCGCGGATACGCATTGTAGTAACTGATAGAAGAATTGACACTATAGTTGGATGTAAAATATACGTAGTGAGTCATTGCCCATGTAAAGGTGAATTTATAATTGGTCACATCCGACGGAGCATAATCATTGGGATCATCCGTGGTGCCGGTATATTCTTCAATGGATATAGGATAAAGTTCTGCTTTGTCGTTAAATAGAGTAACCACGGCAGTTATGTTATATCTCTTAGAGGCATAACAATTAGCGGAAATAAGGAAATAATTATGAACTACTGTCCCATTAGTCAATGTACCGGAGGATCTTTGAGTGGAATTAAAGTTCACATCTGTACTAAATTGCACATTTTCGAGTTTGACATATTTGCTTAAATCATTCATTGTAAGAGAACTCACAACTTCAGGAGAAACAGGAGCGTTTCCTTTGTATATTCCTCCAAAGGTAGATTCTTCCACTTTCATTTCGGGAAGTCCGTAGTAAGAGTAGTATCTACCGCAAATACCTTTTATTTGGTCTCCATTCTTATATTCTTTGTTTATTGAACCATACACCAATAGAGAGCCTGAATTATCTTTGACATAGAGGTATAAACCATTTTGGTAGGTGACAGTTACGGTGCCGGTAATACAAATGATTTCGTCTTTATCTGTTTGCGACAGAAACTGGGCTATATTATTTACCTTAAAGTACGAATTTGTGATATCATCTTCCTCAGGGTTATATCTAATATAGTTATACCTTTGGTTGTCTACGATAAGGGTTAATTCATTAGAAGTGAGCCGTGTAATCTGCATCTCAATAGTACCGCCTGAATTGGAGATGGTTAGCATATCGCCGCTAATAGACCAATTAAAAGAGAAATCTATTGGATTGCTTTCGTTGGTATCTGCAAAGGCACCTGTTTTGTTTTCGTCAAAGTTCCACATTTCTACACAAACGGCATTACTGCTATTTGTGTAAGTCCGATACCAATAACCGATGAGGTCTGCATTACTAAATGCTTCAGGGGCATTCTTACTATTCGTACAGCCAAGACTGCCTAACAAGACCATACCGAGCATGGCGAAAAAGATAGATTTTTTCATCGTTTTTTGTTTTTTTAAGATTAATATTACATTGATTGTATTTGGTATTTAAGGCACATTGACATAGTAGTATTTAGTGGTATGTAGATCTGGTACATCCATTGTATAATAATTATATCCGCTCACATTATATCCACCTTTGGTTCTATCTGTATTGGGCTGAAGTTTTCCGACAGAGCCACTCATAGTCTTATTTGTACTAAGATACATTCTACCTAGGGAGTTGATAACATACATTGTTTTCTTTTCCCAACTATATTCGTCATAGACTCCAGCCATATATCTCCAAATAACGACAAAAGCAGTAACTTGCTGAACATCATCGGAGCTAGTGCCTCCACCCGAACTCCCTGATGGAGTGAAGTTATATTCCGAAGTCATTGTAATATCGTCATCTTGTGTTATGGCATATGCATAAACTCCATATCTATAACCAGTACTAAGCGATTTCAGATCAAAAGAGATATCATACGAGCCGGATGTCTTGCTTTGTATCGTGGCTAAATTAGAACTGCTCAAAGTAGCAAAAAGCCAATCGCTTGTGTTTTGACTTGTAAGTCCGTACATAAGTCCGGCATCTTTGATGTGCGCATTGGTATATTTCAAATTGAATACAATGTGAGCGGTAGTAGCAGTACAGGTAATATCCTGCATAGTGACAGATACACTTTCTTGATTATTGCTCGGTTCGTCCCTTTCTTTGCAGGAAGGAATGAGACACATGACAATTGCTGTCACAATAAGTAAATAAATCTTTTTCATAGAAGTAGATTGTTTATTCCCTTCTTACGCCTTCCGGGATTGGCTAATTATTAGGAGTTTTAAGCATATAAAAAACGTGAGACTTGTTAGCTTCAATTTGGAATCTTGAGGAATCTCGACAACCTTCTTTTACCAAATATCTACGGAACAAGGCTCACGCATTTACGTGAGCATAAAAGCCTTGTTCTTGGTAAAAGAATCCTAAAAGTGTCGAGTTTTCAAGATTCCAAGTTCTTAGCTACATGCTATATTTATGTATGTAGCGCAACGCTTTGCGCTTGGGATCGGTCAAGCTTGGCCGATAGATTCTCCGGGTTTTACGTCTGGGAGAGAGGGACGGTAAATTAACCAACTTTGCCTGTCTGCAACTCCGTTTGGAGGAAGGAGAATACATAACGCGGACTTTGGTAATAAAGCGCGGTATTATCCTCCAACAAGCGTTGGTAAGTATCTGAATTGAGCACGATAGACAGAGCCTGTTCCATTGTCAGTTCCGGCTGCTCTTCCATGAGTAACGAAGCTAACTTCGTCACCATGTCCAGTTTCATTTGATCTATCTCACTCATAGTTTTTTCAACAGTTTGATGGCGCGTTCCGTGCCGAAGAAATACTGGAATGTGATACCTTCCATTCGATGCAAATTTCTCGTGAACGTCTCCAAATCAATCATCTGGTTCTCAAACTTCCACAACTGCACGCCTACTTTATCGTTTGCAATCGGTCCGTAAACAATATCGTAATCGTGCATGGGCTTGTTGGTATCGTTGCGGCGATTCATGAGGATGAACTGCGCCCATTCAAAGGTATAAGCATCGAAACGGAGCACTTTGAGTTGGTTCATCTGTTGCTCGTCCACTTCGTATGTCAGTACAGTCGGGAAGCCGGTTTTGATCTGATCAAATTTGGTTTTCGCCATTTCCATAGCTTGGCTGTACTCACGCGATAAATAGAAACCCTGACCGAAGTCCTTGTTGGGTTTGGACTTGGTCAGATCAATCGTGTCGAACGCTTTATTGGTGCCGTGATATAAAATCATACGAGTGCTCCTCCGTTTTTATGGCAATACTCCGCCATATCGTTGACCATAGATGCAAAGGATTGCGTGTGCACGTAGTCATAATGGCTGTCCACGAATGCGATACCTTGGTAGCGGCTCAAGTAGTTAAATGCCTGCTTGAGTGACAACCCGAAACGCTTACCGAACTCAGATGCGAAAATCAGCGTCCATTCTAATTTGTCGTACTTGTTGTATGCCATATTTTGTTACCTTTGCAACTTTTGGCTGCAAAGTTACAGTTTTTTTTCGATATATGCAAGAAAATGGGCAAGAAAGTGCAAAATTTCTTGACTTTGAACGCTTATTGCTACATTTTGAGAACAAATTAGGCCGGAATAGGCAGAAATAGGGGGCAATAGGTAGCAATACCAGCATCAGATGCCGGGCTAGTGAACAAAGGCGACTCGCGCACGGAGAGCGCGAGCACAGGACACAAAATGCCGTCAATTAGACGGCGTAATACGAAGAAGACAATGTGGGGCGTATGGTCAATCCAATAGAGATGCGGAATACCGCAGGAACAGAACACTACTCGGTGGCTTTCAATTCAAGGTAGAGCATGGCGCGGATGAAGTTGGGGAACTGGGCGTATCGTTTGGGAGTACGGGTAACGGGATCAAGAGGTGCTTGCGGGTCGGGCTTGGTGCGGCGGGCAGGGGCATCGGGAGAGGGGCGGTAAGTGCTGCCGGGGAGTTGGGCGAGGTAACGTTCGTGGTAATGGGTATAGAGAGTTTGGGCTTCTTCAAGGGTATAGAAGTCCGGGATGTGGTTGATTTGCTTGTGGAAGATCTGTTGCTCGGTGAGACCGTCTGGCTGAGCGGATTGGAGGATCTGAGTAGTACGTAGGCATGCCTCGCGCCAGCGGTTGTGGTGGGCGAGTTCGGCTCCTTTAGCGGGAGTCTTCTTCCAATCGCGCGGGTTCTTGACCTTATAGGCTTCCTGCCTGCCTTCGTGGATGATGCAACCGCGTTCGTCGCGGTACTTCTTCTGACGGTTGATGATGCCTTTGCGTTCGAGTGCGCCGTGGAGTTCAGCGACGGGGGATTCGAGTATTACAAGTGCCATATTATATAAGGTGTTTTTGATCCGCCAAATGTGGCGGATACATTATACATTGATTAGGGTGTTCTATCGGTGTCGTCAGCCTACTAACATACGAATAACATATAAATCACATACGAATCACATACGTTTGACAGCTGCAAATCGGATGCAAAGGTACTGCTTTTTTCGGACATGTGCAAGGACTTTCGGTAAAAAACGCACGAAAAAAGCACTTTTTACGTTAAAATGTTAATAAACTACAACATGCAACTTTCCTAGGCGGAAGCCGCTCCTCCCAATTCAATGGGAGGACGCTCCGGGTTTTTCTGCAAAAAACGTTAAAGGGTTAGAGACGAATACTATCCGGCATAAGAGACGAAGTGTTCGCGCTCATAGAAATCGCGTGCAAAGGACACCGGGAATTAGTTACATCCGCATTGAGACCGAGCGGGCGGGGCGGTGTTTTTCTATCCGCCAAGATTGAGCGGATGCAAGAGAAAATCATCGGACGCGAGGGGCGAACCGTCCTATCGTAGAGAGAGGACAGCGCCGCGGTAATCTGCCTACACCGCAAGCCCGACAACAGGAAACGGAAAGAACAAGACGCTACATCCGACCGATAGTAATTAGAAGAAAAAGAGCTTTTCCCCCTTTAATTTTGCGGAGTGAAACGGAGCAGAGAAAAAAGTTTACTTGGTTCCGCTGAGGATTCCTGTCTCTTTGTCCTCATTATTTATACGTTTCCCACTTTCGCGATGTTGGATGCCAAAGTCCAGATTGACATGGAAATTCAACAATAACACTTGACGGTATTCCGACATAACTGCCACTCGCCCCGAAGGAGCCAAAGCCGAGAGGTCTTTTGTCTCGATGCTGTAGCCCTTGACAGAGAAGGGATTCATCAGCATCGCACGGAAGCCCCATTTGTCGGCATTGTAACCAAGACCGATATGGTGGTAGAACTCGCCGTACTCCAGCGTCTCGCCCCACAGGTTATTGTAGCGCGTGGTCACTTCGCCGAAGAACTGCCAACCCTTGTACATGCCCATAATACTTGCGCGAACACCCGGATTGAAATGCTTGTGCGTGTAGGAATTGCCAAGGCTCACATAGTAATTGGCGAACGGCGCAACTGTGAAGATCAGTTTGTTTTGCAGCAAGCGCACCTGCACACTCGGAGCCACTTGCAGACGATGGAAGCCGCGGTGGTTGGCGTAGGTGCGGACGACCATAGGTGAGACCGCTTCGCTCAAAGTAGAAAGACCGTTATCACTCAAAGTAGAAAGCTCAAAGGTCTCATCCATAATCGGTTTGTGGTCGTAGCTATAGTTCGCCCAGAGGTTCAGATTGACGTGTTTGGACTGCCAAGAAAGTTGCATCTCATTGGCAACAAACATAACCGGCTTCAAGTTCGGATTACCTTGCCGGATCTGGTACTTGTCAATCTGTTGCGCCACGTCCGACATCGCCGATAGAGACGGTTGGTAACCGGAAACGTAGCCTTTGTATTTCCAGAACACGCCCTTGCCGAAGTCATAACTCAGCGTCAGTTGCGGGCGTGCAATCCATGTGCTTTGTTTCTGTCCGGCTTGCTCGATATACGTGTGCATAGCACCAATACCCACGGCGTACGAAAACTGCTTGACGCGCTGCTGCACTTCCGCAAAAGCGTAGGTCTCGGCGGTGGTCAAGACATTTACGATTTGGTCATTTACCATTTGTTCATTTATTCCCGAGAGATACGTATTCTCGACCCATTGCTGATTGTGCCGCACACCGACCGTCAAGCCGATGTTCTCCCAGTCTTTCTCGTAGATGGCTTCACCGATGAGCGAGTATTTGTTGCCTCTGACGCGAGAGGTCACATCCGTTCGTCGGAGGCGACGATCAACGATTAAGTTGCTTTGCAACAAATGTGGTTGTCGTGCCTCCTCCTCTCCCCAAAAATTAAAATTTTCGGGGGCCCCATTTAGTGAGTCCGTCTCACCAAGCGGCAACAGCTCAAAACGGCGGTCGTTGCTACTGTTGATATACGTACCTACAAGGTCGAAATACAAGTGGTGGTCGTCCGGCAGGTTGTGCTCGTAGTAAATATCCAACGAGGGCGAAATGGATTTTGAACTCTCGTGGTCGCGGATGGCAAAACTGTCTGTGGCTTGGTAGAGACGCGAATCACGGTTGGTCTTCGAGTGCGGCATAAATAGCATGTTATCGCGCAAGGCTATCTGGACCCTATTTTTCTCGCCGTTTGTCCAATTATAGGTCAGTCCGAGATTGACAGGATTACCCTTGAAACGTGTCGGTTCACCCACTTCTCGATTCTCAATCGTGCCCGTACTGAAATTGTACGTCTCGGCGTTCGTGCGCGTCCAATAGATGTCACGCGGCGAGTAGTGCGTCATGAGGCTGAACGACGATTTGCCGAAGTTCACCTTGCCCGACAGATGGTACTCGCCCCAACCGGGCATGGTCACGCCGTTGGAAGCATTGAGCATCAGATTACCACCGGTGTCGCGGTGCTTGACGATGTAGTTGATGACAGCCGCCGCTCCGTTAAAGCGCACGCCCGGCTGGTCGTGGTACTCGATGCGGATGACGTCTTTCGGGTTAATCGCCATGACCTCAGAATTGCTTGCTTCGATGCCGTTGATACGCAACTGCACGTCTTGGTTGGCGAGGGTCTTGACGGTGTTGTCCGCAGGGTTCACCACGATACGCGGAATCTGCAAGTTCTGCAGCAGCGACATGCCGTCGTGCGAGGCTCTGCGTTGCTCCTTGTTGGGGAGCAGTACCTGTTTGTCTACTTTCTGAATGACGTTCTGCGCCTCCACCGTCACTTCGGCTAATTTGAACATGGATGTGTCCATCCGTAAGGTGTCGTTGCTGTTGGTTTGTACGCCTGTTTGCGCGTTCATTGACATGGCGCAAACCATCGCCGCTGCCAATACGAAATACTTTGCTTTCATATTATTATATATTATAAGGTGTTACACTATCGTTCGCCGCCGAAGACACCATGCGGAAAGATGTCTCTCAGCATGAGCAGATCATCGTCTTTGACCCATTCCGCCTTGCCGTCGTAACAGCAATCAATGATGCTGTCGCAATGCTCGGTCATCAGCAGATGAAGGATGCGTTGATCCAGATTGCCGTTCGCCTTGCGGAAAGTGTACTTAACCGCCACATACTTACACATTTGCCCTTGCCATTCACGCAAGCATTTGCGCTGAATACCATTGACAAAAATCAGTTTCTCACCCTCTTGCAGTCCACCGCCTTTGATGTAGCAATGTGCCGCAATGTGGATGTTCCACTTCTCACTTCCTGGCATACACCCGCTCATCGAGAGTACTGCTGCGAGTACCAGTCCGCTAATGATAAATTTTGTTTTCATAATGCTAATTTTTGAGTTGTTAAACCTTTCGAAATCCGATGCAAAGTTACGACAAAAACCCATTTATATCCAAATTTTACGATTTATATTTGCTTCGCGTAAATGGTTGATATATAGGCGA
>Ga0256407_10008529_pt1 | contig 14989 bp, 13 predicted proteins | sample RumenRJG_04DNA_FD_193489 | JGI IMG/M metagenome (GOLD analysis project Ga0256407, IMG submission 193489) | Bovine rumen microbial communities from Lethbridge, Alberta, Canada - RJG_04 | ecosystem: Host-associated > Mammals > Digestive system > Stomach > Rumen | place: Canada: Alberta... | reverse complement strand
CATCACGCTCGCTGGTTTTGGCACTCACGCTCAAGAAGGCGGTGTGCTGGGATGGATCTCGCGCACGTTCAGTGACATGAACGGTGTGTGGTACAATGTGGTCTATTTCATCATGATTGTCGCGTTCACCTATTTCTACACTGCCATTACGGTGCGACCCACCGATATGGCCGAGCAGATGAAGAAGAACAGCGGCTTCATCCCGGGCATCAAGCCGGGCAAGAAGACTGCCGAGTATCTCGACTCCATCATGTCGCGCATCACCCTGCCAGGCTCAATCTTCCTGGGCATCGTGGCTATCCTGCCGGCGTTTGCTCGCTACTTTGGCGTCAATCAGCAGTTCGCACAGTTCTTCGGTGGCACTTCGTTGCTCATCACCGTGGGTGTGGTGCTCGACACGCTGCAGCAGATTGAGACGCACCTGATGATGCACCACTATGATGGTCTGATGAAGTCAGGTAAAATCAAGGGGCGTGCACAGTAACTGTGGCAACTCCACAATCTCAATGGTTTAATTCAAGTAATGATTATACTCAAGACTGATGAAGAGATAGAGTTGCTCCGTGAAGCTAATCTCGTGGTGGCACGCACGCTGGGCGAAGTGGCCCGCTGGGTGGCACCCGGGATTACGACACGGAGGCTCAATCAGATTGCCGACGAGTTTATACGCTCGCAAGGGTGTGTGCCAGGATTCCTCGGCCTGTATGGCTTCCCGGGAAGTGTGTGCATTTCGGTCAACGAGAATGTCGTCCATGGCATCCCATCGGGATATGCACTTGAGGACGGCGATATCGTCTCGGTCGACTGCGGAGCTGTCACACCGGCCGGCTACAACGGCGACTCGACCTACACATTTTGTGTCGGAGAGGTAAAGGAAGAGGTAAAGCAGTTGCTTCGCACCACCAAGGAGGCCCTCTATGTAGGCATCGAGAAGGCGGTTCCGGGAAATCGTATTGGCGACATCGGACACGCTATTCAGGACTATTGCGAGAAGCGAGGATATGGAGTCGTAAGGGAGTTTGTGGGCCACGGTGTGGGCAAGAAACTCCACGAGGATCCCGAAGTGCCCAATTATGGGCGACGTGGCACTGGACCGCTCATCAAGAACGGAATGACCATCGCCATCGAGCCGATGATTAACATGGGCAGCAAGAATATCTTTCAGGAGGCTGACGGATGGACTTGCCGCACTCGCGACCGCAAGCCCAGCGCGCATTTCGAGCATTCGATTGCCGTGCATCACGGCAAACCCGACATCCTGTCATCGTTCGACTTTGTCAAGGAGGTTCTGGGCGACCGATTCATCTGATTCTATAGTATTTTCTAAACTTAACCGAACCAATTTTCAATATGGCAAAACAGACTGCAATTGAACTCGATGGAACGATTGTTGAATCGTTGAGCAACGCAATGTTCCGTGTCGAACTTGAGAATGGTCATCAAATCATTGCCCACATCTCGGGCAAGATGCGCATGCACTACATCAAGATTCTGCCCGGCGACCGCGTCAAGGTGGAGATGTCGCCCTACGACCTGACTAAAGGGCGTATTTCGTTCAGATACAAATAAAACAACACTACAATTCTTTCATTTAACATACTCACTACTATGAAAGTAAGAGCATCTATCAAGAAGCGTACCCCGGACTGCAAAATCGTTCGTCGCAAGGGCCGTCTCTATGTGATTAACAAGAAAAACCCCAAATTCAAGATGCGTCAGGGGTGATATTTCGATTTTTTTGACTAATTTTGCACAAAATTTTTACAGAATATGGCAATTCGTATCGTGGGCGTTGACTTGCCCCAAAACAAGCGCGGCGTGATCGCTCTGACCTACATCTTCGGTATCGGTCGCAGCTCGGCCGCTAAGATTCTCGAGAAGGCTGGCGTGAGCGAGGACACCAAGGTCAAGGACTGGACCGACGCTGAGGCAGCCAAGGTTCGTGAGGTCATCAGCGAGGACTACAAGGTCGAGGGTGACCTGCGCAGCGAGGTGCAGATGAACATCAAGCGACTGATGGACATCGGTTGCTATCGTGGCATCCGTCACCGCAATGGACTGCCCGTGCGTGGACAGAGCACCAAGAACAACGCTCGTACCCGCAAGGGACGCAAGAAAACCGTCGCTAACAAGAAAAAAGCTACTAAATAATATTAAAGTATGGCAAAAAAGACAGTCGCAGCAAAGAAGAGAGTGGTTAAGGTTGACGGCGTAGGTCAGCTCCACGTGCATTCTTCTTTCAACAACATCATTGTGTGTCTCACCAACGGTGAGGGACAAGTTATCTCATGGTCTTCGGCCGGCAAGATGGGTTTCCGCGGGAGCAAGAAGAACACTCCCTATGCTGCCCAGATGGCTGCTCAGGACTGTGCTAAGGTCGCCTATGACCTGGGCCTGCGCAAGGTGAAGGCTTATGTCAAAGGACCGGGTAATGGTCGTGAATCGGCAATACGCACCATCCATGGTGCTGGCATCAGCGTCGTCGAAATCATCGATGTCACGCCGCTGCCCCACAATGGTTGCCGTCCTCCCAAGCGTCGCCGCGTCTAAGCTGATACAGCGACATTTGGTCAATTAACATTAACAACACTATTCAACATCAAGCGAATTACTCACAGTGAATTAAGGTTGCATCTCTTACACGACCTCTCTGCAATCGCGGCTGCACTGTGATGATTCTGTATCACATCTTTAATAATTTTAGAAAAAATGGCTAGATATACCGGTCCAAAAACTAAAATCGCTCGTAAGCTGGGTGAACCCATCTTTGGAGAAGACAAGGTGCTCGCAAAGAAGAACTACCCCCCCGGCCAGCACGGGCAGAACAGAAGAAGAAAACAGTCGGAGTATGGCACTCAGCTTCGTGAGAAGCAGAAGGCTAAGTACACTTATGGAGTGCTCGAGCGTCAGTTCCGCAACCTCTTCAAGAAGGCTTCGGCAATGAAGGGAGTCACCGGCGAGGTGCTCCTGCAACTGCTCGAACAGCGTCTTGACAATGTCGTCTATCGTCTGGGTATCGCTCCCTCGCGTGCTGCCGCACGTCAGCTGGTGCTGCACCGTCACATCGTTGTCAATGGTGATGTGGTCAACATCCCGTCTTATCGCGTCGAGCCTGGACAGGTGGTTGCTGTGCGTGAGAAGAGCAAGTCGCTCGAGGTCATCCAAGATGCACTCGCTGGTTTCAACCACAGCAAGTATCCCTGGATCGAGTGGGACGAGAACGTCAAGGGCGGCAAGCTGCTGCACCTGCCTCAGCGTGAGGACATCCCCGAAAACATCAAGGAGCAGCTGATCGTCGAGTTGTATTCAAAACAGTAAAAAGTAACATCCATGGCTATTTTAGCATTTCAGAAACCCGACAAGGTGTTGATGCTCGAAGCATCCAACACCTTCGGCAAGTTCGAGTTCCGACCACTCGAGCCAGGATATGGTGTGACGGTAGGCAATGCCCTGCGGCGCATCCTGCTCTCGGGACTCGAGGGATATGCCATCTGCAACATCCGCATCGACGGCGTGCAGCATGAGTTCGCAACGATCCCCGGTGTGAAGGAGGACGTCACCAACGTCATCCTCAACCTCAAGAGAGTGCGTCTCAAACGCATTGTCGACGACACTGAGTCAGAGAAGGCTACTGTCAAGGTTTCGGGCCAGGATGTTTTCAAGGCTGGTGACATAGGCAATGTGCTCAGCGGATTCGAGGTGCTCAACCCCGAGCTGGTCATCTGTCACGTCGACCCAACCACCAGCTTCCAAATCGAGCTTTCCATCAACAAGGGGCGTGGTTATGTGCCGGCCGACGAGAATCAGTCGCCCAACGACCCGATTGATGTCATCGCAATTGACTCAATCTACACGCCCATCATTAATGTGAAGTATGACATCGAGAACTATCGTGTCGAGCAGAAGACCGACTACGAGAAACTCGTGCTTGAGATTACTACCGACGGTTCTATCCATCCCAAGGAGGCACTCAAGGAGGCAGCAAAAATCCTGATTCAGCACTTCATGCTCTTCAGCGATGAGAAGATTGCCCTTGACACCACCGAGACCGACACGAACGAGGAGTTTGACGAGGAGGTGCTGCACATGCGGCAACTGCTCAAGCAGAAGCTCGTCGACATGGACCTCTCGGTCAGAGCACTCAACTGCCTCAAGTCGGCCGAGGTCGAGACTCTCGGCGAACTGGTGGTCTTCAACAAGACCGACCTGCTCAAGTTCCGCAACTTCGGCAAGAAGTCGCTCAGCGAGCTTGAGGAGCTGCTGGCCAACCTCGGACTGTCGTTCGGAATGGATATTGCTAAATATAAACTAGATAAAGACTGATAAACAACGATGAGACACAATAAAAGATTCAACCACTTAAGCCGCAAGAAGGCCCATCGTGACGCGCTCATGGCCAACATGACCATCTCGCTCATCCAGCACAAGCGCATCATCACCACCCTCGCTAAGGCTAAGGCCCTGCGTGGCTATGCCGAGCACATCATCAATGTCGCTCAGCGCGGTCTTAAGGCCGATGCACGTCTGGCCGAGGGCTGGAACAACGAGAACAAGGCTGCTCCAAAAGATCAGGCTTCGCGCCGTCTGGTGTTCAGCTATCTGCAGGACAAGCGTGCTGTCACCGAGCTGTTCGGTGTGGTGGCACCCAAGGTGGGCGACCGTCCCGGTGGCTACACCCGCATCCTCAAGCTGGGCAACCGTCTGGGCGACAATGCCAAGACTTGCTTCATCGAGCTTGTTGACTTCAACGAGGCTATGCTCGAGGCTAAGGCTCAGGAGACTGGCGCAGCCAAGAAGACCACTCGCCGCACTCGCCGTTCGAGCAAGAAGGCTACCGCCGAGGCTCCTGCTGCTGAGGAGTAATCACTCAATTGATTGAGCAATAAACTCAAATCCCCAACCAATGGCTGGGGATTTTTGTGTTATTTGCTGATCGGGTGCAGTTCAATAAGTGTTTTTGAAGCGTTCAACCACTTGACGCAAGGGGTGGGGGAGACGCGACAGCGCCTTGGCTCCCATCCACTGCGGCACACCGAACAGCGCCTCGGCAATGGCACCAGTGATGCAGCCAATGGTGTCGCTGTCACCGCCAATCGAGATGGCATTGCGCACGGCATCTTCAAAGTCGGTGGCTTGCAGGGCACAAGCGATGGCCTGGGGCACACTGCCCTGGCATGTGCCACCATTGCCGGCTCCGTCCAGACCCTGCCACGAATATCGGGGGCGTATCTCATCGACCGTGAGCGACAGGTCATAGCCGTAGTCCTGCTCAATGCGCTGCTTGATGTCGCTGGGCGCGGCACCATGACGGGCCATGAAGATGCACTGAGCGGTGGCTTGTGCCCCCTTGATGCCCTCGGGGTGGTTGTGGGTGCATTCGGCCGACCGCTGGGCCATCGCCAGCGTCTCCTGCTCCGTGTCAAATGCCCAACCAACAGGGCTGACGCGCATGGCACTGCCGTTGCCGCAGCTGTTATAGGGGTCGGCATTGCCTCGCGAGGCACGATGCACCCAGGTGACAAATCGAGAGCCATAGCTGCCCATGGGGTGCGGATAAGCCTGTGCATAGCGCAAGTAGTAGTCGCCAGGGTTGCCGCCGCTCAGCAGCCAGTCAGCTGTGGCGATGGTCAAGATACTGTCGTCGGTGGGCTCCATGCGGCCATCGAAGAAGTCAAACTCCTTGGTCTTGATGTTGTCGAACTCATATATCGAGCCGACCATGTCTCCAATTATTGCTCCAATCATAATGAATTGTTTGATGGTTATAATATTTTGAGTGCTATGGCTGCACACGCTGCAGCATCGGCCAGTGCATGATGGTGATTGCGCATCTCATAGCCGCAAGCTGCTGCCACAGTCTGCAACTGGTGGTTGGGCAGCTCACGCAGTTTGCGGCGCGACGCCTGCAACGTGCAGCAGAAGCTGTAGTCGGGATAGTCCATCTGGTAGCAGCGGAACACCGCCCGCAGGCACGCCTCGTCGAACGCCTTGTTGTGCGCCACCAGCGGCAGTCCCTCAATCTTGGGGGCAACCCGTGCCCACACATCGGGGAAGAGTGGGGCTGTGTCGGTGTCCGCTCGCGACAGACCGTGCACACGCTGGCACCAGTAGTTGTAGTAGTTCGGCTCAGGCTGGATCAGCGAGTAGAACGTGTCCACAACCCGACCGCTGCGCACCATGACAACGCCCACCGAACACACGCTGGTGCGCTCGCCGTTGGCCGTCTCAAAGTCAATCGCTGCAAAGTCAGTCATTTCTGTCGTGTGTTGTCGATTTTGTGCAAAGTTACTGCTTTCTTGCGAATAATCAGGGCATAGCCCCACTTTTTTATACAATGATTTCTCAGCGTCCATTTATTGTCGCTAATTCTTGGCCAGGTCGGAAAAAAGTACTATTTTTGCCTTTTGGAAACACACATGATGACTCCGACACACCCACGATGGCAAAATACACTGACAAAAGCAAGCGTTTTTCTGACCTCAAAACCGATGAATTGAGGCAGTTGTGTTACATTGGTTACTTTGGTGAGGACTTTGGTTCGGCTATTCCCACCTATGTCAAGCATTACTGCATGAGCCGGGCGGCGTATGACGAAATCACACACAAGCTGTTGCAGCTGGGCTACTTGATCACCCACAACACAGTCTCATCCGAGCTGCATCTCGACTTGATTGACTTCATGGCTGTGGAACACCCGGACTGGGTGGACACTTTCAAGCAGATACGCCGTTACTCACCCACACACATTTGCGAGTATTTGTGGAAATTGGCCGCTCTGCTCAGGCGGGGCGACTTTGATGGAGCCCAGCGTTTGAACAAGCCATACGAGCGCTTTGGCAAGCGTCCATTCAACATCTACCCCTACATCACCGGGCGTGCCGAGCGCGATGCGCGATATGCACGTCTGCTGGATGATGAGCAAGTCGGTCTGATGGTGTCATTGACACTCGAACAGATGCTAGACGCTGGGCGGCTCGACGAGGCGGTGCTCGATGGTGTGCGGCAGTTGGTGCGCACAGGCCATCCACGATATGGCGAGTTGGTCGACCGCATTGCGCTCTACGACTATTTTGCCACTGGGCGGTTGGCATCGGCAGGTGGACAGTCACCCACATTGTGGTCGTTGTCGCTCCAAGCGGTCTGTGCTTTGTATCAAGGTCAGGTCGAGCAAGCCGTGACATTGTTTTCCAGGGCTGTCGCAACTCAGGGTCGTCGAACTGGATCGCTGCCAGTGCCGGTGCTCAATTATTTGTATGCCATTGCCATTCTGCGCTATCGGCTCAAGTATGGCACCACAGCTCTCCGTGACGAGATGACTGCGCTGCGGTCGTCCGTCATACGCACTGATGGCAAGCACTTTGCAGCCCAGTTGCTGCTGGACTATGCAGAGTCGGCTGCCGGCGGTGGCTCTACCGACATTCAGCAATATGCTCACAAGTTGATGAGCCACACTGACAGTCATCAAGATAAATGCTTCGCGCTGCTCATGGCTCACTACTTTGAGATGCCGCATCATGTGCTGTCGCAGTTAGCCGGGGTGATGCCACGAGTTGCCATCATGCTACATGAGGCTTCGTCCTATCTCATTGTGCCGGCAGCCACGCGGCAGACACTGGAGCAGCGCTTCGGCGGCAAGCCGTTGCTGGCCAGCATCCGGCGGCGCGCGGCATGGGAGGTGATGCTGACCGAACTCAACACCACCATGGGACGGGCGCAAGACACGCGACCACGGCGCATTGCCTATTTCATGGATGGGATGCGACTGGCGAGCATCATGGAACAGGTGCAGGGCGATGATGGCAGCTGGACAGACAAGCGACTGTTGTCGCGCAAGGTGATGTGCACCGAGGGGTATGACTCGATGGATCTTGCCGACTCTCGCATTGCCATGGAGTTGTCCCGTCAGCTGCCAGGACAGTCTGACGCGGCAATCGTGGTGCCCAACCTGGTGGATGCCGGACGCATCTTCTTCGGGCCGGAGTATCTGCGCGAGCGCACGATGGCAAGCATTGTCATCAAGTCTCCGTTCGTGTCCTTTACCGGACAAGGCGAAATAATCACCATCACATCCAACGTCAAGATTGATGCTCACGGCATGCCGTGCAAGCACACTGTCACCATCGATGGTGACACCTTTGTGCTGGTCGCAATTAATCAACTGCAACGCGACATCTTGTCGCGGCTGCTTACCATGGGCGAGCTCCCTGCATCGGCCGCGCCTAGCATGAAACCCACCATCGAGAGTCTGCGTGGCATCATCCAGGTGAACGAGAACATCCTGGCTCATGTTCAGGAGCATGCCATTGAGAGCGACGGTGTGATAGTGGTCAGGATTGAGCCCGAGAAGCATGGCTATCGCATCACACTGTTGGCGGCTGTGTTGCCACAGGGTACGGCGCGCCTCGTCCCGGCCACAGGTGAGGAGTATGCCTATGATGTCGACTCAGACGGACACACACATTGTGTGCACCGCGACATGGCACGGGAGCATGACAATTTTCAGGGGCTAGTCGATGTGCTCAGCCACATGGATGCCGAGTTCTCTGACGAACATAATGTGTGTGTCATCGGTTCGGAGCGCAACTTGCTCAACCTGCTTGCCTACTGTCATGATCATCACGCTCGTTACGTCCTGGAGTGGCCCAGAGGTCAGATGCTCAAGTTCAAGGGTGTGCTCACCGATGGTGACATCCACATCGATGTCAAGACTGGTGTTGACTGGTTTGAGGTCATGGGTCAAGTGACAGTGGGCGATGTGGTCATCGACATGCAGCCTATGTTGTCGCAATGCTGCCTGCAGGGTTTTGACAACTTTGTCATGATTGGTGAGGGCGAATATGTCCAGATGTCCGAGACATTGAAGCGTCACCTGGCCGAGCTGGACGCACTGCTCACCATGGGCGACAAGCGGCGCCACTCGGTGCCCAAGTTCCATGTAGGTGCGTTGGCCCACACACTTGAGGCGTTGCACCACAGCACCGATGACGGCTATCGCGACCTGATGCTCAAGATGAAGCAGGCCTATCAGGAACCAATGCCGGTGCCCGATACACTAAATGCTGCATTGCGCCCCTATCAGGAAGAAGGCTACAGGTGGTTGCGGCGGCTGGATGCATGGGGTGCTGGAGCATGCCTGGCCGATGACATGGGACTGGGCAAGACACTGCAGGCTCTGGCATTCATCCTGAGCAAGTCACACCAGGGACCATCGCTGGTAGTGGCATCCAAGTCGGTGGTGCTCAACTGGGTGAGCGAGGTTGGCAAGTTCGCACCTTCTCTGGAACTGGTCGTGCTCAACACTGTGCACAATCGCACCCACGTGGTCTCTCAGGCAAGTGCCGGCGTACTGGTGCTGTGCACCTATGGTGTGCTCACCACCGAGGCTCCATTGTTGTCATCGCTGCAGTGGAATGTCGTTTGTCTGGACGAGGCACAGCAAATCAAGAACCGTAACACTATGGTCTCGCGGGCGGCGATGGGGTTGCAGGCATCAAGCCGCATCATCCTCACCGGAACTCCTGTGCAGAATCATCTGGGCGAGTTGTGGAACTTGATGCAGTTTATCAATCCTGGCATCCTGGGGCCATGGAGTGTGTTCCGTGACAACTACGTCATCACCCAGCTCGACCAAGCTCACCGCGACACCTTGCAGGAGATGACGCAGCCGTTCATCCTCAGACGCACCAAGCAGCAAGTGCTCGCCCATCTGCCCGAAAAGGTCGAAACGATACACTATGTAAACATGACCGACCAGGAGGCAGAAGTCTACGAAGCTATGCGACATCGCGTTGAGGTGAAATTCAAGAAGAACAAGACTGCCCATGAGAAGGCGATGGCGGCATTGCTCGACTTGGGCTACTTCGAGGAACTGATGAAGCTCAGGCTCGTCAGTTGCGACATGCACCTGGTCTACAACAAGTGGCGAGAGCAGTCATCCAAGGTCACAGCAATGCTCGAGATATTGGACACCTTGCTCGCTGTGCCAGACAACAATGTGCTGGTGTTTAGCCAGTTCACCAGTTTCCTCGCACTGGTGCGACAGCAGCTCGATGCCCATGGGTGGGACCACTATTACCTGGATGGGCAGACTCCGATGCACAAGCGGCAAGACATGGTCGACGGTTTCCAGCAGGGGCTGAAGCGCTTGTTTGTGAGTAGTCTCAAGGCGGGAGGACTGGGCATCAATCTCACCGCGGCCAACTATGTCATCCTGCTCGACCCATGGTGGAACCCGGCCATCGAGGCACAGGCATCCGACCGTGCTCACCGCATCGGTCAGAAACGGTGTGTCTCGGGCATTCGCCTCATCACGCAGAACTCCATCGAGGAGAAAATCCTGCGTCTGCACGACACCAAGAGGCAAATATCTGACGATGTGCTCGACGGCACGTCTGAGAGCTACAAACTCACCTACGAGGATATACTTGACATGGTGTCGCCTTTCTGAACACTTAAATTTGACACGAAGTGAGACAGACCCGTAAACACATCCTGCAGTTGCTGGCACAGATGACACAAGGAATATACGAACGCGATGAGGTCATTGCACTGGCCATGCTTGCAGCCCTGGCAGGAGAGTCTATCTTCTTACTGGGCATGCCGGGAGTGGGAAAGAGTTTGGTGGCTAGACGGCTGAAGCTAGCTTTCAGAGGAGCGAAAAGTTTCGAGTACCTCATGAGCCGATTCTCGACACCCGACGAAATCTTTGGCCCTGTATCAATCTCAAAACTCAAGGACGAGGACACCTATGAGCGTGTGGTGGATGGATATCTACCCACGGCCGATGTGGTTTTTCTTGACGAGATTTGGAAGGCTGGACCTGCAATACAGAACTCACTGCTCACTGCGCTCAACGAGCGCATCTTTCACAATGGCAACCATGATATCCGCTTGCCGCTCAAGACCATCATCTCGGCATCCAATGAGTTGCCGGCTCAGGGCGAGGGACTCGAGGCTCTTTGGGACCGTTTTCTGGTGCGATACATTGTCAAGCCCATAGCCAGGCATCAGGCATTTCTCAACCTCATCATCGGGCACGACGAGCCATGCTGCATCGACGATGAACTCCTGTTTGACAATGCCGACTTCGGACTCTTGCAGCGGCAGGTGCGTGATGTGTTTGTGCCCGACACGGTGCGAGACATCATTTGCGGCATTAGAGATGTGCTGGGCGATACCAAGCTGGCCTCGCGCGCAATGAACACAGCCAGGGTGGCACCCTATGTCTCCGACCGGCGCTGGCGAAAGGTGATGGGCATCCTGCGCATGTCGGCACTGCTCAACGGTCGCAACGATGTCGACCCGTCCGACTGTCTGTTGCTTGAGCACATGCTCTGGGACAATGATGACCAGTGTTCTGGTGTGCGGCGATTGGTGGCCGACAAGATTGCCGAGACATTGCGGCGCGGCTTGCCGCAGACGGTGACAACTGACGACCTGGCGGGACATACGCTGGTCAGCCCTGTGGGTGGTTGTCTCTCGCCCGATGGCAAGCACTATGTGTTCGAGGCTGGAGGCGAGGATGTGCTCATAGGCATCGATGACTACAATGCACTCAACGAACAGGTGCGGTTTGCCACCATGACCAGCGAAAATGTGCTGTGCATCAGCCCGACACCTGCTGAGTTCACGGTCAGGGTAACACGGCCTGGCAACATTGTCCTCAACACGTTCACCTACCAGCTCAAGCGTGAGACTCCACTGCGTGTTGGCACAGCCCAGGACATGCTCGATGTGGTCAATGCTCCGGCCAATGCAGTAGTGAGGGGCATGCAAGCCATGGTTCTGGACAACATCTTCTTACGTGGTTGGGACGAATATCCCGAACTGATTCAGGCATTCGACATGTTGCGGTTCACTCGCGAAACATTGCGCGGCAAACGGCGATGAAACGGTATAGTGCACTGGTGAGGAAACTGGTAGAGCTGGCGGCTCAGGCGGGAGCCGATGGAGCTGATGTTGGTGAGGTACTCAAGTCGCGCTGTTTCACCGACACGGGGCTGGTGCGGCAGGTGCTGATGAATGCGGTGTGTGACCCTCGTTTCAGTCTCTATGCAGACATTGTCGGCCCTTGGCGGCGTGAGGCAAGACTTGCCTTGGTACGGCTGGCCGAAAGTCTGGATGCCGTTGACCATTTGACCGAAGAGCAGGCTTACTATATGCTAGAGAACTTCTTGGCGTCATGGTTTGAGGCGACTTTCGGCGGAGCGCAATTGTTGCAGCACCCCACAGAGGGATATTTTGGTGAGGCGATTCCGGCCTATAAGCAACTGGAGCAAACCATCCAGATGCTGGAGAGCATTGAGAATGACTTGAAACTCTCAAACAGTGCGGCACATCACTCGAGGGACAGCGTGTCCGATGATGACGAAGATGTCGATGCATGTTCGCATGGTGGTTCAGGCGGTGAGGGCGAGCCACCACAGTGCAGCACTGTCACACCCACTCGGCAAATGCGTTGGCCCCAGTGTAAGAGCAAGACTGCTATCCCTAGGCATGACTTGGATGAGCAGCTCAGTCAAGCCGAGGAGACTTTCTTGCAGCGCATACCGTATTCGTTGGTTCAGCTGGCACGTAAGATAGGTCGTATGGGTGAGGGGCAGCAGCGTGAGGCCGGCAAGTTTCTCACGGCAGCCAAGAGTGATATCATGGGCATCACCACGGGCAACGACATCACAGCGGTCATGCCAGGACAGTTGGCACTGTTGGCACAACCGGCCACGCACGACGTGTTTTTGTACAACTATGCGGCTGGCCACTTGCAGTTGTTTGCGTCGGCCTCACAGTCGCGAGGTGCTCGCACACATCAGGATGGGCCGGTGGTGATTTGTGTTGACACCAGTGGCTCGATGCGTGGCACTCCACTGGCTGTGGCGCGAACACTGGCCATTGCCACAGCTGTCATTGCTTGGCGAATGCATCGCAATGTGATTGTAGTCAAGTATGCCGACACTTTTCGTTATGTCAATCTGGGCAACAGCCACAGCCGGCTTTATGAGCTGGCAAGCTTCTTGCCTAATGATGCTTGTGGCGGCAACGATGAGAATACCATGTTTCCATGGCTTTTCAGCGAGGTCTTGCCCAACTTCTCGCAGTTCAACACGGCCGACACATTGTGCATCTCAGACTTCGGGTGGGCGCACATCAACAGCGACACACAGCATGTGATTGCCCTGCAGAAGCAGCAGGGTATGCGTTTTTTCGGCCTGAATGTGTTTGCTAGTGTTGGACACGAACTGCCTGCCACATCTGCCATGGCGGTATGCGACTCGCAATGGGTCTACCGCGATGGTGAGTGTCGCCCAATGTGAGGACGTCGCCCCCGTCAACCATGCACATATTTCATCTGGCCGAATGCACACTGGCTGCATTTGAAGCCTGTGCCATACCTGCCTCGGTGCTTGCTCAAGCAAAACGGACAAACGCGATAGCCACACTTGTCACACACATACCAGTTAAAATCCTTGGGGTACTCTTTACCACAACATTGACACGGAATCAACATAGTCTATTGTTCTTATGTTCAACTTCTTTAACTTGCGAATAATTCTCAAATTCTTAACAGAGAAATCTGAAACAGACCGAGCGAATCGGCTCAGAGTTCAGACTGCAAATATAACAAAAAATATGAAACTATAAGCCATCCGAGCCAAAAAATGATGCGCCATCTCACAAAAAGGGCGACACCCTCAGTGCCGCCCCTCACCCTTGTACTGTCTGCTACGGGATTTCTTCTATCGCTACTTGTCAATTTTCACCAGTTTTATTTTAGGGAACTATATACCAGTTGTCCCCCAAAGGTAAGAGTTACTCTTGGGGAATGCTGGAGGAAAACCACACTTTTCTTGGGGAATGTTGGGGAAAAATCACACTTTTCTTGGGGAATGTTGGAGAAAACTCACACTTTTCTTGGGGAATGTTAGGGAAAAATCGCACTTTTCTTGGGGAATGTTGGGGAAAAATCACTCTTTTCTTGGGGAAAGGGCTGCTCTGTGTGAGTGCTCACATTCTGTCGCAGGTGTTTTATGGTTTGCAATCTCGCCGCGAATGGATGCGGGAAATAAGGGACATTTGATCATGTCGTGAGGATTGGTTACCTTTGGCGGTGCCGAAGGTACTCTGGCACGGAAAATCTCAAATAAAGTTGACTTGGGTCCAATTTTGTCGCGACTCAGCAAATGAAATGCAAGCATTTCTTTGCATTCGCTGCTCCAAAATTTGGCTTTTCGCTCGCTTATTCGTACCTTTGTGGGTAGAAACTAAAATTACATAACCAAGTATGGCAAACAGAATCGTATCGCTTATGGCAGCGGTTGTGATGACGGCCGCGGCTGCCATGGCATGCACCAGCCTGATGGTGGGCAAGAAAGCCAGCGCCGACGGCTCGGTGATGTGCACCTATAACGCCGACTCGTTCGGCACGTTCCGCAACTTGACTTATCTGCCGGCCGGCACGCATGCCCCGGGCGAGATGCGCCGCATCATCGACCGCGACAGCAAGGAGTATCACGGCGAGATACCCGAGGCACCGGTGACCTACAGCGTGATCGGCAACATCAATGAGTGGCAGGTGACCATCGGCGAGACCACCTACGGCGGTCGCAAGGAATTGAAGGACTCGACGGGACTCATTGACTATGGCAGTCTGATGGACCTGGCCCTGCAACGCGCCAAGACCGCCCGTGAGGCCATCCAGGTGATGACCACGCTGGCCGAGACCTACGGCTACTGCAGCACGGGCGAGGTGTTCAGTATCTGCGACCCCAATGAGGCGTGGATCATGGAGATGGTGGGTTGTGGCGCCGGCAGCAAGGCGGTGGCCTGGGTGGCCCTGCGGGTGCCCGACGATGCCATCTGCGCCCACGCCAACCAGAGCCGCATCCGCACCTTCGACCAGAAGGACAAGAAGAACGTCATGTTCTCCAAGAACTGCATTACCTTTGCCCGCAGCCGGGGGTGGTTCAGCGGCAAGGACAAGGACTTCAGCTTC
>Ga0256407_10008528_pt1 | contig 14990 bp, 8 predicted proteins | sample RumenRJG_04DNA_FD_193489 | JGI IMG/M metagenome (GOLD analysis project Ga0256407, IMG submission 193489) | Bovine rumen microbial communities from Lethbridge, Alberta, Canada - RJG_04 | ecosystem: Host-associated > Mammals > Digestive system > Stomach > Rumen | place: Canada: Alberta | collected... | reverse complement strand
CCCAATGCCGGAGGACCTGACACGCACAACACGTGGAACGGCTACTTCAACATGCCGGGCTGGTCGTACGAGGACTTCTTCTTCCAGGAGTTCCTGCCTGCGGTGGAGAAGAAATACCGCGTCGTGGGCGACAAGGAGCATCGTGCTGTGATGGGCCTCTCGATGGGCGGCGGCGGCAGCACGGTCTACTGCCAGCGGCATCCCGACATGTTCTCGTCGTGCTATGCCATGAGCGCTTGGCTCGACAACGAGAGCAACAACGTCAATCCTGGCCAGGAGAAGGACAAGCGCTACTACGTGACCGAGGCTGTGAAGGAGCACAGCGCCCTGCGTTTCGTAGAGCAGGCCGACGATGCCACAAAGGAGAAACTGCGCACCGTCAAGTGGTTCTTCGACTGTGGCGACGACGATTTCCTCTTCGACCAGAGCGTCAAGTTGCACCAGCTCATGCGCAGAGCTTGGATTCACGATGAGCTTCGCATCCGCAACGGCGTGCACAACTGGGAGTACTGGCACACGGCATTGCGCACAGCCCTTCCTTTCGCCTCCCGCAACTTCGCGAAATAAGGTCTCAGCACAGAGGTCATTTTTAATCCCCCTCAGCGGCGTTTCAATCCCCGCGTGCGGCGTTGGTCATCCCCGCGTGCGGCGATGGCAATCCCCGCACGCGGCGTTTTAAATCCCCCTTAAGGGGGGGAGAAAGTTCCCTCGTCTTGCAGAGGAATTGTCGTCATAACGAGAAAAATACAGCGAGATTGTTCTGTCTGATGGCCGTTTGGCGGTTATCTGATAATGAACCTGTGCGACACTTCTTCCGAGTCGCCTCCGTAGAAGTCGATGCTGACGTGCTTCTTGCTGACATTCAGCTTGTAGGAGCCTTGCGAGCGGGAGTTGAGGTGCTGGCGTAAACCGGGGCGGTACTCGTCGAAGAGGGCCGACTCGTCCTGGAGGTTGGCGCCGTTGGGCTTCTCCATCATCTTCTTGCGCAGCATGCCGTAGTTCGCGGCTCCCTCAGAACGAACGACGTATTGCTTCTGCTCCTCGGCAGTCCAGACGCTGCTCATCGTCATCTGCGTGATGCGTCCGCCGTCTCCCCACCAGTCCTTGAAGTCGGTGTAGTGTGTGTGGCCGCACAGCACGATGGCGTTGCGCTTGGCGAAGGCCTGGCGGAAATGCAGGCGCGCCTGTGTGTTGGCTTCCGAGGCTCCTCCGTGGTAGAACCACCGGCAGCTGCTGATGTCGGGGGGAAGCACGGGGCCATGGGTCATGACGAACGTGTGGCGCGCTCCCTTCGTCTCGTCCAGGAGACGGTCTGTCTCTGCGTCGTCGGGGTTGTTGAAGTCAATGACGATGAAGGCGTCATCGCCCACGTTGAAGGCAAAGGTCGTCTTGCTGATGCTTTTGCCCAGTTCCTCGGACATGCGTGCAGGCATGAATGAGTGATAGGCCTCGAGGGCATTTGTGCCGCGGATGTCGTGGTTGCCCACTACGGTGACGAAGGGCAGACCTCCCAGCTCCTGCTTGAAGCGGTTCATGACGTCGGAGAGCATCTTCTTGTGCACCTCGCCGTCGCCGCAATCGCCCTGTATGAGGTCGCCCATCTGCAGCACCATGCGGGTGTCCTTGTCAATCAGCCCTGCTGCCCTCCTGAGGAGGCGGGGGCAACGGTCCTTCCACATCTCCCCGTTGCGGGCAAACTCGCCGCGCTGTATCTTGTTGAGCCTCTCGTTCGGCTCGTTGTAGTGGGCGTGATATATCGATGGCGGGTCGGCATCGAAGTGCGTGTCGCCCAGGATGATCATGGAGTACGACTTGCCTCCGCTCCCTTTGGCAAAGAGTGGCAGCGGGAAGCTGCTGGCTCCGAGGCCAATGATGCCCGTGGCGGACAATGTCAGGAAGTCTCTTCTGTTCATGGTTCTTTGTATTAGATTAGGTAATGATGCTCTATAGTTGAAGGCGTAATTATAGTTTTCTTAAAAGGAAGGTGTGCAGTTTCGGCTGGTTGAGTTCGTAGATGTGGTCGACGAGGAGGTCCATCTCTTTCTTGTAGGCTTCCCTCACTTCGGGCCGAACCATCTGGTCGTAGGTGCCTCGCTTGCTTGCCAGCCAGTCGTTGCCCTTGCAGAGCTCGCGGAACTTACGGGCAGCCTGCTCGCTGTTGTCGTTGAGGAAACCGGCCGGCATCATGAAGTCGTAGTTGACCCATGCCCATTCGCGAAACTTGCGCTCCACTTCCCAACGCGTCTCGTTCAACGCCATCACCGTCAATGCCTGCTGGTACTGAGGCGTGTGGCGATAGCGGGAGAGGTTGATGCCTGTGGAAAGCGTGGCGGAGGAGAGCGTGTCGATGACGATGCCGTCGATGCTCAGCTCCAGGTTGCCGCTGAGTCCTGTGACGGTCAGGTGCTCGTCGCTCAGGTCGTCGATGAACGTGGGGATGACCTTCGTGACCTTAGCCGCTCCGTTGTTGAAGCCCCAGCCGTGAGGAACGGTGTCGAGGGGGAAGGGTAGGGAGGCGGCAAGGCAGTCGAACTGTAGGCCGTCGGCCGTCTTCTTCACCTTCGATATGCGGCAGTTCTCGGCCCTTGTCACCTTTCCGCTTGCCGCATCCAGCTGCATGTCGGCCACCTTCTTGCCCTTCATGCCCTGTGCTTGCAGGAAGAGGTAAGCTATGGCCATGTGTCCGTCGTTGTCCGGATGGATTCGGTCGGAGCCGATGAGCGTGTAGGCTGGGTCGCTCTCCTGCTGCTTCATGTTCAGCGCCACCATCGGTTTGTTCAGGTCCAGAAACTCCCATCCGTTTCTCTTGGCTGCCTCCTCCTGCAGGGCAATGACGCGCTGCATGTTGTCATTCTTATGGGCAAAGATGTCGTCGTTGAACGTCGAGGTCTGGTCGTAGGGCGACGTGCCAATCATCACCGTACGTATGCCTTTCAGGCTCTTCAACTTTTCCTCGCAAAGCGCGAATCGCTCCCTGGCCTCCTGCAGCTTCTGGCGGGCGAAGGCAGCAGAGTCGGCGTTGTTGTACTCGTAGTAGCCGGTGTCGTTCATGCCGAAGGTGAAGGTCAGGACGGTGGGGTTCTTCGAGAGCACGTCGTCGTCGAAGCGGGCCAGTATCTCCTTCGCCGTGTCGCCGCCTACCCCGCAGTTCGCCATCCACAGGCGCATCCCGGGGAAGTGCGTCATGTAGTAGAGCCAGATGTACGAGTGGTAGTGCCCGCCGTCGGTGATGCTGTTGCCTACGAACGTCACGCGGTCGCCCTTCTGGAAAGGTGCAATGCTCTGTGCCAGCACACGTGGGAAAACTGCCAGGGGTAAGAGGAGGAGGGTGAAGAGCTTCTTCATATTGTTTTTACCATAAATCATCCCAGAGATTAATGTCGCCGATAACATCGTCGGTGTCCATGAACTCTTTGACGTCACCGGAAATGCCGTCCTGTGCTTCATCGTCAACTATGATGCTTGTAGCGATGAGCCTCTTGTCCGTCAGTATTATCTGCATGAAAGCAGGTTGCTTATATTGCTTTTTCATGGTGTTGGTAGGTGTTAGATTATTTAATGACCATCTTGCGGCCGTTCATGATGTAGATGCCCTTAGGCAATCGCGAATTGCCAATGTAGCGTCCGCTGAGGTCGTATATGCGCCCGTCGCCTTCAGGAGTTGTGTCGGGGATGAGGCTTATGCCGTCCGGGTCATCGTAGTAAATGTCGAGGCTCTTCACGCCCGCTCCACCTGTGTAGAGAGGCACTGCGTCCATGTCGATGTAGGCGTGGTTGGCTGCGATGTTGCAGTTCGCCCCGCAGAGCACAATCTTGTTGTTGGAGAGGAGGTAGTAGCCCGGAGCGACGTCCATGCCCTCGAAGGAACCGATGAGGCCGTTCTCGCTGTCAGGTGCATTGACTATGGTGCTGCCGTAATAGGTCAGCGAGAGTTGGCTCTCGGAAGGCAGGAAGAGGTAGGGCTTGCCGGCCTCCATGTCTTCTACCTGCTCCACCTTCAGCGACGTGGGCTTGTCCTCAGCATTGACCGTCTTGCCTGCAATGCGGTATATCTCGGCACCGCTGATGTTGGCGGCAGCCACGGCACCCGGCACACAGACTGTCCCCCAGCGTCCGGGAGTAACGGCGCGGGTGTATGGTGCACGAGACATCGTTACCACGAAATTAGCAAGGGAAAGCCACTTGCTGGCATCCGTGGTGGTGACTGTGATAGCTGTAGAGGTTGCAGACAAACCCGAAACGTTGAGCGGTGTGTAGGTGTTACCGAGGTTAGCCGGAGTGATGGACGTACCATCTTCTGCGGTAAGCGTGTATGTGGCAGCCTGATATACACCCGTCTGTACGGAATAGCCTGTGATGACATAGCCATCGGGCGCCGTCAGCGTTATGGTGGAGTTTGTGCCTGCAGCGGCGGGGTGATAAGCCAGATTATAGCGGCTGTTATAATTAGAGAATTTGTCATGTGTGCCGTCGCTCAGTGTCATGGTCAGGCCTGCAACTCCGCTGGCTGCATTGGAGGTCCAGGTGAGGCCGCTCCATGAGCCGTAAGTGCCTTCGCCAGATGTGCCATAGACAATCTTCACATTCTCTTCCAAGGCAGACTTGTCGAGTTCGGGAATGTACTGAACCAGCTGGTCGCGCGTAATCTCGAGGAAGTTCAGCGGGTAGTGGTTGTAGTCGGTGTAGCCTCCGGCGCTGTTGAGGCTCTGGTCCTCGAAGAAGAGGTAAAGGCTGCCGTTGGCTGGATTCTTGTCCATCGTTACATATCGTGTGCCCTTAGTTTGCACGTTCAGGAATTCTGTCCAGTTCGCTCCTTGGTCGGTGCTGTAGTAGAGCTTGAAGTTAACATGGTTGCCCGTGGTGATGGAGTGGAAGATGACGTCGGTCTTGCCCGTCGCCGTCTCGCGCTGGTAATAGAGGATGTCCTGGTTGTTCTGGCTGTCCTGATGGAGTTGGTTGTTATCCCATTGCGTGCCGAAGTTGAAGCTGAGCGTCTTGCCATCATCTTTGCAGGTGTAGGTGGCCGTGTTGAAGCGGCGTGGGCCTCCCTTGCGGATGGAGCCGAAGAGCGAGCCGTCGTTCATCTGGATAATCTTGGCTTCGTCGCCTCCTTGAACCATGGGGCTCTCACTGAAGTACCACGACTCACCGCCGTCTCTGGAGTAGAAGATGTAGTCTTGTGAATCGCCTGTGTGCTCTGTTGCACTGGTCATTGTCTGTGCAGGGATGAGGTACATCAGGATGTCGTCGTCGGGGATGTAGAGGCCACGCCCAGAGGTGACGAAGTAGTCGTAGAGGCCCTTTTCTGCTTCACCTACGGTGGTGACGTTTTTGATAGCACCGCTCCAGTAGAGGTCAACTGGCGGATTGCCCTCGCCGCTGCTCCAGGTCACGCCGTTGTCGGTGCTGACAGACATGCACATACCTTTCTGGCCGTAGAAGTAGCCTTCGTTGCCAGCGGCAAAGAGACAATAGAGCTTGCCGTCCTTACCCTTCACGAGGCTGGGGTCACCATAGCCGCAACGCTTATCTTCGCCGCCGCTTGCGGTGGAGCCTTCGCCCTTGGCGATGGTCACGGGTTCGCTCCATGTGCGTCCGCCATCGGTACTGCGGCGCACCACGATGTCGATGACGTGTCCGCCGTTGCCGATGTCGGTGTGACTTTGATAGCGCTTGTCGGCGGCCACAACGATGCTACCGTCTTCGGCTACAATCATGGCCGGAATACGATAGACTCGGCTGCCGTTGTCGCGAGGCAGGAAGGGATAGCTGTGGACGTTGAATACTATCGCACCTCGGTCGGCAGGGTCGCCAACAGAGGTCAGGTCGAGGTTCTGTGCCGTCTGGCCTTCCACTTGATAGGAGATGCCTGTGACGGCTGCATCAAGAACTGCGCCGAGAGTTGCTGTGCTGCTCACAGTAGCACCAATCCAATAGTAATGTGTGCCAGGAGAGAGGTCGCCGATGTCGAAAGTGGCAGTAGAGCCGGAGATAGTTGCTGTAGCGACCACAGTCTTTGTCGGCGCACCGTCGCCTGTAGAGTAGATTTCGGGTGAACTGGTCGAAGCCTCGTAAAGCTTCAAGGCTGAGATGTTACTTTCCGAACCGTCCTTGAGGCTGACGGTAAGCGTCGTGCTCGTGGCAGCCTTGAATGGCTTAGCTGTGACGCGAAGCAGCATCACCTCGCCACCGCGACCTGCCGTCTGCCAGCCTTGCTCCACGGTTACACCGTCAGCAACAATTGCAAGGTTGGGATCGTAAGCAAAGGTAACGGTATGTGCTGAAGCGTCTATGGTGATGCCATTGGCTCCATCCAATGCGAAGTCGCCTTCTGCTGGTGTAACATCATCCGGCAAGAAGAAGTAGCCGTTCTTATAGACAGCCGTCAGTCCACTGACATCGCTGCGAGAGCAGGTAATCTGAGCAGACTCAGGAGCATTGTCGCAGAGGACCTGCCATGCCGTGAGACCTGCTGCGTCGAGGTCGATGGGATATACATTGTAGTATTTGGCTGCCTGAGATGTCTCACCGATGAAATAGTTCTGACCGCTATTGTAAGGAACAGCATAGTAGTTACCTCCCTTGAAATATATCCCGTTATTGTCAGAGCCAATCGTAATGTTGTTAGCCGTTGAAGAACTCGTTGGGAACTTGTTGCTATTAATCACGAGGTACTTACCATTCGGCATCTGCCACTTGGTGTCACTGCTCACATCAATGTATGTAAGGAAAGTGGCATCCTTGATGGAGGGTTGGATATCCACGGCTCCCGTGAAGGTAAGCGGATAATATGTGCCGTTGTAGTTGTATTCACTGTCTGCTGCTTTTACATAGCGGTTCACATAGCTGGCATTTCCGGCAGTCTTGATTTGTAAAGCATACCATCCACTCGTTGTGGGTACAGCAGTGAGCGCTGTCTGGTTCTTCACAAGCTTGGCAACGGCAGCATTGGCTGCTGTGCTGGCATCGCCATCAACTTTTGTAATGGTGAAGTTGCCGCCCACGTCATTGTAGTTGATGATGGGGCCTGTGTAGTTGTTGCTGACGGCCATATAGGCAGCGTTGGTGCCGCTGACAGGATTCGCTGCCATCTTAATCTTCTTCGTGCCGTCACCTTGGGTTTCAAAGACAACAGCCACGGCATTGTCGCTGAATATCCAAGGAAGGTTAGCGCTTTGAGCAGTGCCTGTCGGTATGGCGAACTTGTCTGCCCCTACATTATATAAATAGTATTGTCCCGTTGTTCCAGAGGGAACGATGACCCATTGGCTGTTTGCATTGGCAGCATTGAATGTGCCGCTCTTTCCGCTCGACCAGACATATTTTGGATTTTCGGGATTGTAGATGAGCGCGCCACGGCCAGAGTTCGTGTTGTTGATGGTATAGACTTCGTTGACAGTTGGTGTCCAAGAGTTAATGAACTCAACGGGATAGAAAGCCCAGTCGTTGTTGCCACCAGTAGAAGTGGGAATGGTTGTGCCCCAGCCTACGACGGGATAGCCGTTCTGCTGGCAGTCGAGGACGATGCCGCCTGTCTCGGTGGTCAGGTAGAAGTGTCCGTCTGTGGAGCTTATCTTGCCGATGGTATATTTCTCTGTACCGATGGCCGTAGCGGGCACAGCAGTGTTTTGTGGGATAGTGCCCCAGAAGTTGCTGAGGCCGTTCTGCAGGTAGTACTTGTCACTGCCTGCATTCAGGAAGCGAACAAGGAATTTGGCATTGTCCGTAGCCGAACCCGCAGGAGCTGCTCCCTGATTCTTCATCGAGCCGCTGTTCTCAAAAGCATAGCCGTTGCGGCCGCGGTTCTTCATCACATACCATTGGCCTTCGCTGATGCTGGCTGCTTCTGTGCCTGAGACAGAGATGTCCTTGTCGGCAAATGCGGAATAAGAGGCAACGGTGGCGAGGGTAGTGGCAGATGCTATCTCGTAAATCTCAACGGTCTTCCTGCTGCTCCAGCCTACAACATCAGGGGTGAGACGGTCCAGTCCGTAGGTCGTTCCACCGTTGGTGCAAGTCAATGTTGCCGTGCCGCTGGTAATCGATATTGCCCAACTTCCTGCATTCGCTGCTGTGGTTGGATACAATCTCTGATTGCCTGTCGGTGCAGGCCAGTAATTGCCTGTATAGGCATTCTCAAGCTTGTATGCCCCATTCCCGTCACTTATGAAATAAAATGCGCAAGCTGTAGTAGGGGAATTCTGAGTGCTTGGAGCCTGCAGTGGAGTAGCCGTGCCGGCATCGTAGATGTACGGTGTACCGGTCATGCTAGTGTACTTAATCAGATAGGCCTTTCCGCTAACAATGTTGCCGGCGTCCGTCACTTGGCTTCCTACAGTGACTACAGTTTGAGCGTTTAGTTGCGTGGCTGCTCCTAAAACGAGCAAAAACAAAGAGGTTAATAAAGTCTTTAGTTTCATAGTTATTAGATTGTTTGTTAGTCGAAGGTTAAAGATTCCGCTGCAAATATATGGAAAAAGATTGACTCTCGCAAATTTCTTGGTATAAGCGGGGCAAGTTTAGGACATTATCAACAGGAATTTCGTAACTTTGCATGCTGTAAAGAGAAAAAAGCAACGATGAAACAGGAAATCAACCCTAAAGAGACGAGTCGCGCCTATGCCTTCGAGATGTGGATGAAGGCGCCGATGCCGATGGTGACATTCTTCAAGACGCTCGATGTAAGCCATCTTGTGAGGATGAGCAAAAAGCGGAACTTGAAGTTCAACATGCTGATGTGCTGGTGCATAGGCAAGGCAGCAAGCACGGTCAAGGAGTTCTATCTGCTGCCCGAAGGCGGGAAGTTGATGCAGTTCGACAGCCTCGCTGTTAATACCATCGTCCTTAACAAGGAGAATGAAGTCAGCTCGTGCGACATTCCTTTCTGCGAGGACTTGTCTCTCTTCAATGAGCAATACCTGAAGCTCACGAAGGAAGTGGCAGAAACATGCAGGAATCACGACCTTCCCGACTCGATGGTGATAGGCACTTCGGCTTTGGCACAGTACGACATCGACGGTGCTGTCGGTATGTATAGCGGCATCTTCAACAATCCCTTCCTCATTTGGGCGCGATACAGACGCAGTTTCTTCAGGACGACCCTCAAGGTCTCTTTCCAGTTCCACCACACTCAGATGGATGGGGCACAAGCGGCTCGCTTCCTCGACGAACTGCAAAGGACAATCCGTTCGCTGTGAACTTTTTTTCATCTTCGACGTCACCTTTTGCCTTCCTGTTGCGTTATATTAGTGACCAGGGTCGAGAGAAACAAAAGAAACATAAGTTAAACGATTAAAACTAAAAGATTATGTATGCTGATACTATTGCAGGTATAATATTTGTAATTGCCTGTTTATGTGTGCTTCCTATTGTTATTGCCTTCCTGAACACTCGCCGGAAGATGAACGAGAGCGAGGCGCGTAAGCAGATTGTTCTGGCTGCAATCGAGAAGAACAAAGAGACAGATGTGGAGGAACTGCTTAAGAAGATGGCTCCCAAACAGAAGTTATTGAAGGAGAAGCTGCTGTCGAAACTATTGTGGGGCTGCGTTATCTCCCTGCTTGGCTTAAGTCTGTTTGGCTGTGGCTTATGGATAGATTGGTGCGGAGGTTATGACCCAGATTTTATTAGCTTCCTTTATTTCTGTGGTGGAGTGCTCTTTGCTGTGGGCCTCGCCTTCATTATCTATTACTTTGTGGGCAAGAAGATACTCGCTAAAGAGATTGAGGCAGAGGAGAACAGGATAGTCCATAGCGCATAGTTATCTTGAATCGTGAACCGAGAACAGTTCATAGCCTGCGTGGAGCGCGAGCAGGAGGCACTCAGGGGCTTCTTGCTCGCCCTTTGCTGCGGCAACAAGGACGAGGCGGACGACCTGGCGCAAGATGCTTTGGTGAAGGCCTACCTTGCCTGTTCTGGTTTTCGCGATGGAGGAAAGTTTCGCTCGTGGCTCTTCAAGATTGCCCACAACACGTTCCTCAGTCACCGGAGAAGCCAGCAGCCTCCTACTATAAGCATTGATGCAGTTCCCATTGAGGCACTTCCCCAAAGGGGGAGCGGGGAGGGGGCTTCTTCAGACCTTTACCTCGCCCTTGCGACTTTGCCTCCCAAGGAACGCTCCGCCATCACGCTTTTTTACCTCAACGGCTACAGCATCAAGGAGATAGCCGCCATTACCGAGGCCTCGCAGGATGCCGTGAAGCAGCAACTTTCCCGGGGCAGGGACAAGCTGAGAGCAATATTGTAGATTGAAAATTGAAGATTGAGAGTCATGGAGAAAGATAAAGCACTGGAGGAGCTTTTCCTCGCTCAGAAGCCGACGTTCGACGACAGCGCCGAGTTCATGGCAAAGCTGACGAAGCGGCTCGAGGCAGTTGAGTTCATCAAACAATATCAGGAGCGAACCATCCGTCGATACAGGATAGTAATAGCCGTTGCCTTTGTGGTGGGCATCGTCAGCGGAACTGCCAGCACAATTTGGCTGCTCTCGTCGCCCATCGAAGTGCCTTCCGTCAACTTCCAGACGCAGACGACCTTCCTGCTTTGGTTCATTCAAAACTCCCGTCTCCTTGCGGCTGCCTTCTTCCCCATGCTGATGACGTTTGCCGCTTGTATCATTACAAGTAACGTCTTGGAGATAGTCGAGATGCGACGGAAAATGAAGGAAGAATACATTTAGGCAGAAGACTCGGAAAAATCCACGTGAGGATTTGCCAAAATCCACAGGAGGATTTGATGAAATCCACAGGAGGATTTCGACAACTCCACGTGTGAAATTTATAAGCACTACTCGTAGCGTTGTTTTGTTATTGACCTCGATTTGAATTCGTGGTCTTTGCTAATAGACTAAAAAAAACTCTGCGCCATAGCCCGAGGCTACGGCGCAGAGTGTGTAAGTAGGAGAATCTTGCCTAATTGCTTACTTGACAAGAATCTTCTTTCCGCTCATGATGTTGATACCCTTCGCTGGTTTGCTCAGGCGCTGGCCTGCCAGATTGAAGATGCCGTTCTGGACAGCCTCGGTTGCCCGAACGTCAGCAATGCCATCGGGATCGATGTTGGTGTAAGTGTCATTGTCAAGCCATACTTGCAGATGGTCCTTGAAGAGCACGGGATAGCTGTCCGTGGCAAGAGTCTGGTACCAAGCGATGTCGCTCTGGTCGCCGTTCAACTTGAAGCAGATTTCACCGCTTGCCAACTGTTCGTCCGTTACCAATGTGGTGGCATTTGTCGTTTTCGCTACAGCACCAAAGGCAGCTTCACCCTTATAATAGTTGTTGCTGTAGGAGACGCCATTGTTCTGGAGTGCACCGGCAATCTGGCCTGCGCAGGTGTTCGTTACTTCGCCGATGGACAGACAGTTGTCGATGCTGTACTTGACATTTGTACCTATCCAGCCTACAATACCGCCCATGACGCAGCCGTTGACTGGCGACTCTTCTGCTAAGGTGTTCACTAATTTGCCATCGAACAGGCAGTTGGTGATGTTGACGTTTGTGGAGGCATTGTTATAGGAATGGCCGAGGATGCCGCCATACATGCCGTCGTCGCTTCCGCCATTATCCGTCACGGTAAATGTGCCGGAGTATGAGCAGCGGTCAATGTACACCGTACTGTTGATAAAGGCGTGACCCAGGATGCCGCCGAAGGTCCTTGTATTGACTTCGCTTGTGATGTTCAAAGAACTGTGTACGTTACGGATTATGACGTCCCTGTCGCGAGCAAAGCCGATGGTTCCGCACTGATTGTAGTTATCGTTGTAGATGCTACCGCTGATGCTGAAGTTCTCGATGACAGCACCATTGGAGAGGACACCGAAGAGACCGGAGTAGTTCTGGCTTGCGATGATGTTGAAATTCTTAATGGTGTGGCCTTGTCCGTCGAAGTGACCTCTGTAGGCAGCATCTTTCACTCCGATGCCGTTCTGCCCCCAGTTTCCGATAGGCGTCCATGTGATTTCAGTCTCGCCTTCTGGTACCAACTCGCTGAAGTCGATGTCGGCTGTGAGCACGGCGTCGGCCTTGTCGTTACCCTCGTTCACTATTTTCTGGAAGAGTATCAAGTCCTTACAATTTGCCAGCTGGTAGACGCCGTCAACGGGAGTCAACTTCAAATCGCAATTGTTCAAGGCGTCGATGATTTCCTGAGCCTGTTCAACTGTTACATCGCCCATCCGGTAGTGATCCAGAGCGGCATTGATTTCGTCATCCCAGTATTTGTATTCGTCTGACTCTGCTGAGATGAGGCCATCGTCAACCAAGACGTTGATGAAGTCGTAGAGCTTGTTGGCTGTAGTAGCCATCTCGATGTAGGTCATGCGGCAGGCAAATACATCGTTGAAGAGGCCGGAGAAGGTATCGATGGCAGCCATCTTGCTCTCGCCGCTTGCGGCAGTTTCAGCAGCAGCAACAGCTTCTGCAAGCTGGCTCTTCAGGGCTTCAGACATGTTGGGCATCTCAGCACAGTCCGTATCGTCCCAGGTGGAGTCCAAGATAACCTGAGCGCGGTCGCAGTATGCTTTGAGCACATCCGTGAGATATGAGTTGGCTTCGTCTGGCGTGCCGAGATAAATGACTTCCATGCCGTTGAATGGTAACCAGTCTAATGCCAAGCCGGTGCCGAGGGCGCGAACGCCTACGGTCAGCGAGCCGTCAGTAACTTCCGCTGCACAATAGTTCTTGTAGCGGCCGCTGCTGAATGCATATGAGCAGCCATTTCTGGAAACGGGCACATAGCCTGTGCCGAACTGTCCGTCGTATAGTTGGTACTGGCTGGACAGATAGTTGACGCCTTCCTCCGCTTCGTCCTCGGGAAGGAGGTCTTCGCCTGGAGCCATGACATAGTTCACGGTGTTGTTTATGAAGACCTGTCCTGCGTAGAAACTCAATTCGGGATTGTCGTTTGTGCTGAACAAGGCGTTTGTCTTAGTCATGTAGATGCCGTTCGGCAGGCCTGTGGCGGTCTGTGATACACTGAACGCTCCCTTGCCGTATCCGTGTACGAGGGGCATCACTTGAGTAACACCACCTGTTGCAAGTTTGACATCTTTGTCGTTCTCTGTCGTCCAGCCTTCAAAGCCATCGGCGAAGGACAGGTTGGTGAAGAAGCGTGAGACGTCGTCGCCCGATGCGATACCGTCGGAAGCAATGGCTACGTCGAGCATGTTGTTCACGAATGCAATCTCAGCGTCGATGCCGTCGTTGTCGAGGTTGCCGTGCGCCATGATGTAGGGATAGCCTCCGTTGGGATAAACCTCGCCTCCAGGCTCAATGTCGGTGTCCTCAAGGTAATCAAGCAGGATGTCTGTCTTCTCGCCTGCAAGATGGTTCTCCTCGATGTAAGCGGCAGCGGCTTCGCAAGCCTCCTTGTACTCTGCGTACTTGGCAGCGGATGCCTTGAGGGCGTTCCTCTGCTCGGCAGCGGCCTCGTAAGCCTCGTAGAGTTCTTCGAACGACGAGAGGCCTTCCCAAGTCTGGAGCGTTGCCTTGTATGCATCAACATATACATTGTAGGCAACCAGCTCTTCGTCTTCGATATAGGCTGTCTCTGCTGCAATGACAGCACTGAGGACGCCGGCGAAATTGTCAAAGTCGATCAAGTCATAGCCATCAACAGTCCGGTAGACAACGCCTTCGCCGTAGGGCAGAGGACAATCCTGTTTACCGAGAACCTGATGCCATGCCGGATTGACGAATGTCTCTCCGTTCAACAACCAGCAGGCTTCGCCGCTTTTAAGTTGGCTTTCATCAACCAAGACCGGTGTGTCGCCGCTTGCTGTGCCGACACCGTCTGTGCCGTTGGCAAACTCGCCGAGATAGCAGCAGTTGGTAATGGTAGTGTTGTTGCCATTGAGGGCTCCGAAGAGTTGGCCGAACTTCTTCTCAGCAGCGCTGACTGTGCCGATGGACAGGCAGCCTTGGATGTTCATTGTTGCGGAGTTGCAGTAACCGACGATACCGCCAAAGGTGCAGCCGCCGGGCTCCTCGTTGAGGTTGACGACCTTGCCGTCGAACAGACAGTTGCTGATGACAACGATGTTGTTGACGTTGCTGTTGGCATAGCCCAGCATGCCGCCGTAGTTACCGCTGTTGCCAGCATCGTTGCCGTCGAGCGTGCCGGAGTAGATGCAGTTCTCGATGGTGGTCTTATAGTTTGCATTGTCGACCATTGCTGCACCAAGGATGCCTCCCTGTCTGCCGCCAGCGCTTGTGTTGTTGATGTTCACAAAGCTGTGGACGTTGCGGATTGTTGGGTTGATGTCGCGGGAGTATGCTGCCACGCCGCCTGCATATGTAGTTCCGATGTTATATGTTCCGTAGATGTCGAAGTTCTCGATGATGCAGTTTGACGAGATGACGCCGAACAGTCCGAACCAGTTCTTCTTGGAGGTTGTGTTGAGGTTCTTGATGGTGTGTCCCTGTCCATCGAAGTGTCCTTGGTAGCCAGCGTTGCTTGTGCCTCTGAACTGCCCCCAGTCACCGATGGGCGTCCAGTCAATCTCTGTTCCATCTGGGTTTGCATCTTCTGGCATGAGGTCTGCGAAGTCGATGTCGGCGGTGAGGATGGCGTTGGCGGTAAGTTCGCCCAAGTTCACCTTTAGCTCGAACCATGAGAGGTCCTTTGCTGAGCCAATCTCATAGAAGCCGTCGGTATTGGGCGTCAGGTAGTCGTCCTGGAAGGCGCCGCATGTGGTGCAGAAGAAGTCGACGAAGTTGTGTTCATGGGCAGGCATGGCGTTACCCAGTTCTGCCACCTCTTCGTCGGTAAGCGGTGTTTCCCAGTAGGCGACTTGCGACACGTATGCGTCGTTCACTTCGCCGTCTTCGTCACAGAACAGATAGAAGCCGAAGGGCTGCATGATGTGGCGTGCGTTTTCTCCGCCTTCCCTGATCTTCTTGCCGTCCAAGTAGAGTCTGCCTTGCCCGCTTTCGTAGTCTGTGTTGTAAGTGAACACGATGCGGTACCATTTCCCGTCCTCGATGTTGCCGGCA
>Ga0256407_10008525_pt1 | contig 14995 bp, 15 predicted proteins | sample RumenRJG_04DNA_FD_193489 | JGI IMG/M metagenome (GOLD analysis project Ga0256407, IMG submission 193489) | Bovine rumen microbial communities from Lethbridge, Alberta, Canada - RJG_04 | ecosystem: Host-associated > Mammals > Digestive system > Stomach > Rumen | place: Canada: Alberta... | reverse complement strand
TGAGTAGTTCCCGTCAGCCAGCGCGGCGTTCACGGGGCAGACTGGAGAATGCTATGATCGCGGGTCAGGTCAGGCTAATCCCATAACTTTTGTGATTGACCCAAGATAATCCTGATTTGCCTGAATAGAATCGGCAACAAAATTGGAAGGCATAAAGTATAGACGTTAAGAACCACCCAGCCAAAGCGTTTCCAACCGCCCCATGTACTCCATCCTTTTTTTGCCCTGCTTCCTCCGTCTGCAGCAATCTCACTGTCGATTTCATCTAGTTGATGAACAAAGTCTTCCAATGCATGAGATCCCTTAGTAGTATTCAATTCAAATCCACACTGAGGGCAAATTGCTGCTCCTGAAGACAGTTCTGCTCCACACGAAGGGCACTTTCTGACAACTCCAACAAAGACCTGCCTTCGTGTTGCTGCTACATCCGCATCATTCTCATTTTCAATGCTTATTTCCAATTCATCATTTGTATTTGCGGGGGTTCCGCAATTAGGGCAGAAGTTGCTTCCTGCAGGTATTCGTTTTCCGCATTTTTTGCAGTATGCCATCTTTAATAGTCCTTCTTATTATTTTTTACATTCCAGAAATAGGTGGAGGCACTGCTCCAGCATTGAAAACAGATGCCAAATCTTGCTGATCACCTGCTTTCTCCCATTCCTGCATTCCTTGTTTCCATACTAAAGTCTCCGCTGTTAGCTTTCCTGTCAAAACAAGATTCTTGAGCTGATCCAGGTTATATGGTCCCTCTGCTTTCCCGTCAACAGCTACATGGTATGCCACTGTAGGAATTGGCGGCGGCGTAGGAGCAGATGATGGAGTTGCGTTTTGAGGATTATTGATTCCTTGCATCATTCCCGTCATAGTACCTGCAAGATTCTGCCCTATAGCTCCGCCCATAGCCATGCCTGTCATCATAGCTGCAGGATTCATTGCGCCATTTCCAGAAACTTCTGTAGCCCCGTTGAGCCCCATTTGCCCTAATGCCTCAGCTCCTGCAACACCTACAGTAGTTTGCGCCTCTACTTGATATGCAGCGAAGTTTTCCATCTGGGTCTTCTTATGCTGCGCATACTGGGCTTCTTCTCTCTGGATCCGCATTGTTTCCTCAAGGTTTTCCAAATCAATGCGTTGTTGAGTTTGCAATCTTTCTGTTGCCAAATCTTTTGTAACTGCATTAAGTTGCTTATACCCTTCGCTTGACTTGTCTATATCAATAGCATTGACATCGAGGGCCGTTACATTTACACCAAAATCTCTCTCAAGCCTGTCTTTTACATCTCTTTCGACTAAATCATTGATATCTGAAATATAACGTTCAATTTGTGCAACTGGTATGTTCTTCTCGGCAGGTGCATTTGCCACAACACTTTTTACATAGCGTGTGACAGCATCCTTGATTTGAGACTGAAATGCACTCAAATCGAAGTTCCTTAATCCATGAAGAGTTATAAATTCCCTGTAATCAGCAATATTGAACGTGATTTTGCCCCTTACTGCAGTGGGCACGCCGAAGTCGAGAAATCTCGGATCAAACAAGTCGAAATAAGGCACTCCGAATGGAACCTGAATAACTCTTGCAAGATTGATATAGTAAACTTCTGCCGGGAAAGGTGTACCGCCTTGATAAGCAAGACCTATGACGCTTGCAATAACTGGTAGGTTCTCAGTCTCGACTATAGTATCGCACGGACCTTCAATAAAGTCCTGATAAGTTCCATCTTTTGTGCTATATACGAATACCGCGACCTCCCCCTCTCTAACTCTCAGAGAAGACCCCCAACGGATCGCATTTTCTCTATTATTGTTGCCAAGAGAAGCACCATTTGGACGCCACTTCCAGATAAGAAATGACTGCTCATCACAACGAATTTCATCCATAAAGCCACCTGCTTTAGGCTTTCCGAATAATGCCATTTCACAGCCTCCTTATTAACGGTTAAGCATATTTAGCTCACTCATCTTTTTAGTATATATTTCTTTTACTTTTGCAAATATAGGTATATCTGAAAATGATAATTCAGCTTTCTGGTAAGCCTGCTGCAGCTTTCCGACCCACGCATCACTGATGCCCCTTTCGTTTGCTTTAAAGTCATTTCCAATTCTGCCCCATTTGTTTCCAAGAGACACTTTTGAAAGATTAACATCGATATTACCTGCTGCAAGAATTACAAACTCTGTTATTTCTTCGATAGTATTTGGAATTGGAAAGCTTTTAATCAAAGTGATTTTCTTTGTGGCAATATCTGACTCTGCTTTATCATCTCCAGTTACAGAAGTTATTATGCTTCTTAAAGCCGTATTCCGGCTTCTGCTGTTTTCAATAGCCATCAGCTGGTTTTGTAGCTGTTGCACGGAGCTACTTGCTGCCCTGCCTATAATTTGATAGCCGCATCCTGGGCACACAACATCTGCATGGCTTATTGGTTGTCCACAGCTTGGGCACTTTAATACTACCCCTGCAAACTCCTGCTTACGTTCAGTAGGATTTTGTGTCTGATTTGGCACTTCAGGTACACTTGGAGCCACGGATCCAACCTTTGTTCCGCATCCCGGACAGAACCTAGCTCCAGCTTCAAGCTTCGTTCCGCAGTTGGAACAGAATTTTGCTCCAGCATTTGGTCGGATAGCTTCTGCATTACCCGATTGTGATGCCACCTGTTTTTCTGATTGGCGTTCTTGATACTGCTCAACAACTGTTCCTACAGATGCTGTCGCACCACTAGCAACCTGCTTTGCAGCATCTGAGGCTGTCTGCATTGCTGATCCCGCGACGCTCTTCAAATTCGCTGCAAATCCAGATAATGCGTCTATAGTGTTAACAACAGGATCTCCCTGATTTGATGGAGCTGCGTTTCCAGTCAGCTGTCTGTGAATTTCATTATTCCACTTTGTAGCTACTCTTCCGGTTATTTCATCGAATGAATACTTTTCTGTTCCGTCCACATACTGAATTTGCAAGACAAAACCATTTGTATCATCCCATACTTTGCTTACTAATAATTGGCCATCGAGTTGCTTAATATCGGACAACGGTCTAACGGTAATATCCATTTCAGGCTTCGATAGTATACCGAGGCCTTTTTTCTTAACACAATAAATATTCTTGTTGGTAAGGATAAGTGAATCTAATGTAGTTCTATTATTAGTGATCCATGTAACAAGATTCGCCTCTAGAAGAATTCCTTCATCCGCACCGAGATGTAAATCTATCATTTAATCTACCTCCTAAAGCGATGTGCAATCACTTATTATGTATAAATACTGACACTTATTATGATACCACATAAATGTCAGCATTTTCAGGAATTACAAGTTATTTCCAAGTTTCACTCGGCTTTGATATATCAAAAACTTCACCATTGAAATTTACTCCGAGAGTCCTTAAATTCCCAGACTGATCTAAAGCTGAAACACGGTCCACTCCGATGAATTTCATGTTGGTATATCCGTGCTCTCTGCAAAAGTTGATCAGTATCCTTTGAGCCAGTACTGTCTTTCCCATATTCATAGTTTTGTTTCCTTTCATAATTATCATGAGCGGTCTGTCAACGTAGATGTCAACGAACGCCTAAACACTTTATCCGTTTTCTGACTGCCTTTTTCCTCCGAAATACTTTTTTACCCCTCGTTGACGTTTTTCGTTGACATCTGTATTACTACCCGCAAAAAGACAAGGGTTTCAGGCATTCCTTCCTCATAATTAAGTGTCAACGAAGCGTCAACGAACCATGTCAACGGAGCTGCAAAAATCAAAAAGGGACATCCTCGTCAATGGCCAACTGCGTAAAACCACCGTTCGTTGACATCTCTTCGTTGACATCAGGGATCCTCTCCCAGCCCTTTTGGGTACCATAATCAGAGCCGAAGCGGCGGGGACTGTCGAAGTACCGCCATCCATCTAGAGTCCCATCCCGTATGAGCTGATTCATGATGTCATTGATCTCATTCGTCTGCCATCTCTGCGGCTGAGAATACTCATTGTGAAGAGCTTCCCTGAATAGCTGTTTAGAGCAGACCTTGTCCCCGTCATAATCCTGCATGAATGCCAGAATCAGCCCGGCATCGACATCCTCCTGCATGAACTGGCGCTGCCTATGCCTCACCTCAGCTTCTATCTCCGGTGAGAGTTTGAGCCGGGCCTTGCCGCTCCGCCATATCTCCATGACCTCAGCCCACATCTGACAGATATACTCTCTGGACTTTTGTTCATCATCAAGGATGAACACTTCGGCCTCGCTTTCCCGACAGGCTATCGGCAGGAACCTTCTGTTCCCGGTCCTGTCGCTCGGGAGGAAGCTTATCTTGTTCGTAGTCCCTGCGAACACACACTGTCTCGGTCTGTCCTTCGGATAGCGCTCATAAGGTGTGCGATAGATCTCCTTCTGCCGCGACAGGAAGCTCTTGATGGCCTCATTGCTTCTGGCATTGTTGGTTGCCAGCATCTCTGACAGCTCGATGATCCAGTGTCCCTGAAGCTTCTCATAGACCTTGCTGCTTTCCAGATCCTTGAGATCATCTGTGAACCATTCATCTTCGACTGCAAGCAGCCTGAAGAAAGTCGACTTTCCTGCGCCCTGGTCACCGACAACGCAGATGATATAGTCGAACTTGACTCCTGGCCTGAACACTCTTGAGATCGCTCCGAGCATGAAGAACTTGAGGATCTCATATGTGTAATCACTGTCATCTGCTCCGAGAAAATGCTTGAGTGCAAAACGCACTCTCTCCTGACCATCCCATACCAGACCATTCAGGAAGTCTCTGATCGGATGGTAGCTGCTACGGTTCGCTACGATATGGATCGCTTCCTCGATTAGCTTCATGGATCCGAAGCCATAAGTCCTCTCGCAGTACAGATGGATATTGTAGATGTCATTGTCTGTGAGCGCCTTCCCATAGCTGGCGCGTTCCCATCCAAGCTTCTTCACTATATCTACTCTCTGTGTCAGCTCATTGAAACGGATAGCTCCTTTCAGGACAGGATCGTGTGACAGGATCAGCTCCGCATTGGTTATGCTGCTCTTTGCTTTGCCTTTCTCTGTCATATCAAGAAGATGGCTGACCTCTATCTGTTCCTGTGTGAGTTCCATGCTGATCACCTCTCTTCTCTTTCATCTCTCATCGCTGCCTCTTTGCTCTTTGCATAGGCAGCTGCATTGGCTTCTGATTCAGCTTTGGCCTTTGCAAGTCTCTGCTGTATGGCTTCTATCTTTTCCTGTCGGCGTTCAGGAGTGAGTGCTTCACCGTCCGGTTCAAGTTCCGGCAGCAGTTTCCTGACATACATCCTCACATCCTTCAGGCGTTCTGCTTCTTCTGTCTGAGGCCTCAGCTTCTCCTGAAGTTCATCCAGTTGTGCAGTCAGTGAATACAATTCTTTCTTCAGCACATCACCGTTGTAATTCTGATCCGGCAGATTCTTTCTAAGGTATCTGTCAGATGCCTTCCAGGCATCGAGTTCTGCTTCATGTTCCTTTGCGAACTTCTCCTTGCGTCCTTTCCAATGGATCTTCAGGTATTCATCATGGATCGGATCGAGCGATGCCCGACGGTCACCATGTTCGACCAGCTTCTCTATCGTCCTGATCCTGCTGCTGAGTTTCTTCATCTGATCTCTGATCGGTGCTCCGTCAGACTCAAGCGCTGACACCCTGGCATCAAGGTCCTCGACTGTCACGATATCGTTCTCACGCATAAAGGCCGTGACTGCTGTGAAGCGTTCATACTCTCCCTGAGTAGTTCTCTTCTGTCCTCTTCGGTCAGTGATGCTCTCTTCAAAGCTCTGTTCCAGAAGAGTGACGAGCGGTATCTGCTGCGGCTTCATGTCGATCTCTGCTATCGCCTGTCTGATCTCGGAGATCCAGCCGATGAGTCTGATGATCGTTCTCCTTAGAACATCCATCAGCTTGTTGGCTGCCTTGATGTCTCTGTTGAGGTTCCCGATGTTGGTAATGATGCCTCTTCGCTCCATAGCTGTGACTGCAGGTCCCATGTGTACGGTCGGGATCCTGTCGATGCCCTGACGCTGGAATGACTTCATGCTGATGCGTTCAGGTCTGCCCGCAGCTTCAAGGTATCTGTTCTGCAAGTCCTCCCAGGCACTGCGCCAGAGTTCCGCGTTGCCTCTGTCATTCCAGTCGACAGTCGGCACCTTCCTGAATCTGAACTTGCCTTTGGCATCACGCACCCGCTCGCCGTTCTCATCGAGGAGATACTCGCGGTGAGCTTTCTCCATCCACTTGCCGTTCTCATCCATCGGCCTCATGGTGAGCATGACATGTGCATGGGGATTGTGTCCCGGAGGATCCGGATCATGGACCGCTATGTCTGCGATCATTCCCTTCGACACGAACTGCTCCATGCAGTGCTGACGTATCAGAGCAACCCGCTCTTCCATCGAGATCTCTATAGGCAAAGCGATCTCGAACCTTCTCGCCAGCTGTGAGTTCCAGTTGTTCTCGACAGCTTCAACAGCGTTCCATAGAGTGTTGCGGTCAGCGTACTCACGCGGAGCATTCACCGGGAGCAGGATCTCAGTGTAGACGATGCCCCGCTTGTCGCTGTAGTACTTCGTCCTGCTCTCGCGCTCATCGAAGAGACGGTCACCTGATTGGTATGCAGCCTGAGCGACAGCAGACTGTCCTTTGCTTCTTGTGCTTATCTTTATCCTGTAATGTGGGCATGGCATTGTTCCATCACCTTCTTTCTTTACTGCCCGAAGAAAAAAGACCGCTCGCCTTATAGCAAACGGTCGATACAATGATATGCGGTCATACTTGCATTCATGAGGATGCTCTATGATTCGACAGCCTCATGAAGCAAGTACGTCCCAGGGGTAGCAGACACTGTCTGCGCAGGGGACCGGCAAGGCCCCCTGTGACGTAAGGCACGCGGAGTGCCTGGAGTCGGCCTCTCCGGTCAGGAGCCTTCGGAGAACGCAATGACACGTCCATTATGGGGCGTGTATAATTGCGCCCTTTCTCAGAAAGGGACTTCCTATGTCTCCGGCTGCTCGTAAGGATGTTCCTTCACGCTGCTGATGAATTGTCTGATACTATCGTTCTGGAACACCGTTCTCAGGATCTTGTCGATCTCATCTTCTGTATATTCTTCGGGCGGCAGATACTGTTCCAGCATCGCACCATGAGTACAAAGCCGATGAGTTCTTTCTTTGCGGGCAAGTTCTTTCTCCTGTTGCTTCAGAGCTTTGAGTTTCTGGTTCTTGACCTTGAGTTCATTCTCCAGTCTCTCCTGCTCTGTCCGCAGATCCTGAGCTGTCTTTTTCTTCGCCATATGATCACCTCCTTCCGTAATTTGATGTACTAAAAAAGCTCTCACCTTTTACAGTTGAGAGCTACATCTCTTATTCGATTGCCACAATCATTTCTTTAGTTTTGCTATTTCCTCCTCACCTTCAGCAATCCCAAGGCACTTTATTGTTCCTATACTCAACTTAATATCAAGATTGCTAATGTCTTCAATAGTAAGAGAATCATCGTAGTATTTCTCAAGAAAAGCTTCCAGCTTGGATAATTCCTTTTGGCCCCTTTTTCCCTCTTCCATTCGGCCCATCCTTAGCAAGCAGTCAAAGTCTTGGACTTTTTCTGCGCTCCTGATTACAGCACTAGGCGTATTGCCCTCAAAGCAATCTGTAAGCCAACCTATTTGAATCTTTGCCGCATATTTACTCATACAAAGCCTCACTATTCTTTCTTAAGAAACCCTCTGTCGAATATATCTGGGTTACCAAATTTCTTTTCTCCATCTTTCGGGAACTGGACAATTATATAGTTTCCATCAGCTGAGGATACCGTCCCTTTACCAAACGCCTTATGGATCACTGTTTCACCAACAGTAATTGGTATCGGCACAGGCTTAGGCTTAGGTTTTTGCTCCTGCTTTGCAACTGTTTCTGGAACAAATTGAGTCTTCGAGCTGGGAGCTGGCTTTTTCCTTTCCGCAGACTTTTGCTTGTACAATGGATTGATGTCGAGTTTTCCACCATATCCATCCTGAAAGTCTTTGCGGTAACTATCAGGTACAGTTTCCAATATAGCTGCAACATTTTGACCCTTGGAATTGTAATTGAAATTATGCTCAGTAACTAATGTTCCAACATAATCATTACAATTTATCCGCGCATATACTGCACCTCTCCCTGCTGTAAATCTAAAAAACTGTGGGAACTTATCTTCTGGAACAAGGCAGTGGATACGCCCCTCACTTCCCCATGCACCTTGTTCTTCATTATTCTCCCACCGAATCTCTGCATTCTTTTCGTTTGCTAAAAAACCTAGCGCAAAGTAGTATTCATGAAGATCTCTAAAGGATACCTGATTCTGCGCTCCATAACGACATTTGGGCATTCTGACCTCCCTCATTATTATCATAATGCTGCTGTATACTTCGAATGACTTCCGGATAGTCTCCCTCCGTAATCGTCATTACATCATCATCTCCCCATCCCTCTCTAAGTACTGTAAGCAGATTGTTAAAAGTATACAAATTATCTTCAAAAGGGTTTTCGATGTTGCTTTTAATACTGTATGTCTTTGCAATAAGCAGATCGCGCTGAGCCATAAGATCAACAACGTGAGTATTGTTGTTTGGATGCGCGAACCCGAAATGTTGATTCGGTGTTAATGCGATTAAGTTCTCCATATAATGCATTATTGTCGGGAACTCGTTTCTTGGAAAAATATGATGGACTTGAGTTGGCGCACTTCTGTCAGAAAACTGTTCAACATACATCGTTAATTCGGAAGTATTATTTCTGTACTGAACAATATAGTCTCGCAGATTTCGTTTTGAGGCGTTCATCATTTGCACAAAATACCCTGGTCTAATATCAAACTCAGGATGCGCAGCCCTCCAATCCTCTCTCGAAATGCCTTTTGGTTTATCCCGATAGAGGTCTCTAAAATTATCCCGATTATACATCAGGTCTGCTCGAGTTATAATGTTAGAAGATAATCTCCCACTTTCCGTTCCTCTTTTCGAATACTTTACCGCAAGAGGATTCAAGACTTTTGTAAAGATTCGCTTCGGCTCATAGTCTTTCTTAATTGGCGTAAACTCATGATAAAAATATATGAAGCGCCTTTTCATGGCATTAAAGTGTGCGCTATCCTGTGTATCAAAGAATTCCCAGAATACAGGGAACAAGTCACTATCACGAAGCACTTTTTCAACATAGATTTGTATAAACCTCAGCGCATTGAGATCATTTCTTGCGATGTACTCAAGCACATCCCTATTCCTTACTCGATACCTATGTCTCTTAGTAGTACTGATGTCTTCAAGAACTCCAGCATAATCGAGCATACACAATGGCTGTGAGAACACTTTGTCATACTCGTGAGCAGCTGTTTCATCATCTGTACCTGGCTTCGAATAAGTATCAGCAATGGTTTGCTTAGCATAATCGCTTTGCCATATGTCCTTTACCGTGAATTCGTCTCTAACATTATCGACATATTCAATTACGAAATCAGAAATCGACCATAAGACATCAGGCGTACATTTCTGATCAATCCACCTACCGTTTCCACTGACGCGAAGGTCATATGAATGGCTATCGCAGAATGTTACTATGTCCTGTTGTGTTAACATCGTTTAGCCCTCCAAATCATAATCAAATAAGGTGAATTGTGTATTAGCACGTTCATTAACCGGAACAACCTTTGGCTTTTCTCTTAAAACCCCATAGAAGAACACAGAGCAAGCATCCACATTCAAAGATCGTGTTTGGTAATTACGCGCAATTTGGTAGAAAGTTCTATACTCTTCACTTGAAAAGTATCGGCATTGTTCATCGCTAAGATCCATCGGCTCTTTAGGAATCAGAATAGCAACAGATCCATTTACTAATACATTTTTCGGCTTCTTCATTACGCGAGGATAATAGGTCATATTCGGCGTTAAGTACACATCATCCCTATCTATATAATCGAATACAGATAAGGTGCGTGCTGTTTCGTCACTTACATAAGTATCATATCCCTCAATATCAATTATAGATTGTCCATCATCGCTGATGTTCCGGGATTTTAACACTCTTACATCTCCCGACTTTGAAGAATTGGAATTTGTGATTTGTCGATCCCTGAATACGGTGAACTTATTAAAGTCCAGTTTTGCGCATACATTGTCAAAGAGATTATTCCGATAAATAATCCAATATGGCAATGCCTTATCGAATATATACTTCTGCTTTTGAAGTAGATTCAAATTGCGTGTAACTGAAACTACTATCGTATTCTTCGGTTTATTCTTATTGTTAATGAAAAGTGCTATGGTCTCGATTAACACCCCAGGGAAGCCCTTTTCGCCAAAATCAATAATACACTCTATCGACTTTTGAGAGAGATAGTCCCTTGAAACTGCAAACTCAGGAGTATTGAGAATGAACTTCGGAAAAACTATTGCTACATAATCTGCTAGGTTGACTACTCTATCAAGAAAGAACGAGCATATGTTAGTTGTTTCTCTGTTAATTGCTGCTGCCTGATAGGTTTTTAGTAGTTTGTCGCTGCTTTTCATTTTGAAAAACGGCGGATTGCCAATGACAATATCATAGTGGCAATCAAACTCATGTAGAAGAAAATCATCCACTACGAAGTTTATTTTGCAGTTGTCTGGAACGCCATATTTACTTAGCAATACAGCAGCTAATTTTGAACTCTGAGGGTCAATATCCACCAAATCAAGGACTATATTCTTTCCCTCATACTTCTTCAGTATAAGCGGAACAAAATTGCCAACTCCTGCAGACGGCTCAAGAATCCTTATCTCGTCCTTATCAATGTCAGGAAGGTGTTTCACCATCTCGGTTATTAACGCCTTGTTTGTGTAATACGCGCCATCATCTGTTCTTCTTGTATTAGAAAGCTCTGCTATCCTACTAAGAGCGGAAACAGAAAGATTCAGTGGATTATCTTCAATGAATTTGATTAAGGAGTCTACATCATCAAAGTCATTCTCGGAAACTATTTTATTAATGGATGAACTGTTTGTCGGTGTATGATTTAGCACCTCTTTCATTAGATGCGCTATCCCCTTGAAGATTACTGTCGGCACAGCTTCTCCAAGAGACTGACGAATATTTATTTCCTCGCGCTTTAGGAACTTTCTCTTCTCTTCTATCGGTAGTGCATTTAACTCAGCAAACGGTGTTTCAGTCCACTTGAAATCATATGGGACGGTCATCATTTTCATCAATTCCCTGATGCTAAACACTCTATCGTCAACAGGATGAATTGTATTCTGGCTCGCCAGCTGATCATTTCTCGTATGAACACACGGACCCACTTTATCCCAATAATTTCGCTTATACTTATCCGCATTCTTTTGCTGATTAATGACAACTTTGCCATCAATCACTTGATGTGGCTTCTTCTCATCATCCTCATTATCGAAAGCTGACTCTCCCTCTTTCAAATCATGAATCCACGCCCTCATATGCTCAGGATATGTCCTAAAAGAGTGATATATATCGTCCGGATCAATTTCGCCATACTCCGGAAGTGGTTTCATATCACCTATTACTTCTCTCAAGGTAACCTCAGGAACAAGGGCTGGATATAGTTCAAACGGTGATACTTCGTCAGCATAGTCTTTTGATACACCAATTACCACAGTCCTTGTTCTACTAGAACTTGCACCGTATTCTTTGAAATTTATCACTCGAGAGGTATATGAATAATCTTTGCCTAAATTACAACTGATTGCATCTGCAATCGGCTTATCTGCTCCATCTATATCCGTGCATATGGTCTTCATAAATGCAGGAACGTTTTCAAACACAAAGAATCTCGGGTGAATCTCCTGTATTATTTTTATTGACTCTACTACCAATGAATTTCGGACTATCTCCTTATCATTTTTCTTGTGATTGGCCACCGACATTCCTTGACATGGAGGAGTTGCAATAACTACATCAATGCGTTTAACCTTTTCTTTCTTTCTCCAGAAGTCAATTTCCTGATACAGTTTGTCTTTAGTATCCGCTTTTGTAATATCACCACAAATATAGCCACTTTCATATTTGCACTTTCTATTTGCTTTCTGAACATTTAATCGACGTTCGATTAATTCATTTGTAGCAACACAATCAAAGCCCTCTAATTTGAATCCATAGCAGCCAACACCAGCACTACTAAACAGGCTTATATATGTCATCATAACAAGCCTCCTTTGCCATTTTCTGGCATTGATTCATTTAGCATTTTTAGCTGTCTCTGAGTTTTTTCATAGTCATTGAAATAAGCAACTAAAGCTCTTTCAACAACAACTGTCTTTGTCTGTCCTGCATCATCGCATAAAGACACCAACCTTTCATAAATAGGTGTCTCAATACAAACATTCAGGTATGTCCCATTTTTTTTAGGTCGAGCCATCTTTGTTTCTCCTATGTTAGTGAATCTTTTCTCTTCTAACATACCACGGTTACCTACTTGATTCAACTTGCTATTATGTGTTGTGTATTCCGTGCTTCTTTGCATAATCGCTTGCTGCTTTCCTGCGTTCTTCGCTGTATGGAGCAACCAACCGGAGAGACACTCTCGACTTCTGGATCTCATAAGTAACGCTGCCGTACACGGCATCGTCAACAGTCATCCTGCAGAGATTTGGATATTTTTCAGCGAATGATGCCAGTCTCTTCTTCAGTCCGGAATTGAATGTGTAGACTGTAGCGATCTCATCTGCTTCGTTGAAGTTCACGATCGTCTCCCGCTCTTCCTTAGGTACATTTTTCTTTTTCATCAGGGAGCCTCCTTGTTTTTCCAAGTCAAAAGCCGCCTTTTGAAAGACTCAAATCAGCGGCTTGATAGATATATCCTGTTATCATTCTCAGATGTAAAAATGCGGCTCTAGAGCATAAAAATGATGCGATTTAGGCCCTTTTTCGGGCAGTTTTTTGAAAGCACCCCCTTGATCAGTCAAATAATTTGATCAGCAGCTCATCGACTGCATCCGTGTACCTTTCTTCCCGGATCAGCTGGTTCCTCAGCTCATTAAGTGCCAGGATTAAGATCCTGATCTCATAATCATCGAACTTGAATCTCTTTTTCATAGCGATTTCCTTTCTGTGATCATAACGAAGCACCATAGTGCTCCGTTATGATCAGCAACACTACTGCATGCATTGGATCGGTTGGAGTTCATTCCTGATCCGCACATTCTTCAGATCACACCAGTTAGTTGTTGTATATCTCTCTCCGGCAACCTTCACTTTGTCCGAAAAGTTGAAGTATATATTCAGGTGTTTAGTTTTAACTCCGTCAACATCCTCTGTCTCAAATACATCGACTCTTTTGATAAACTCATTGACCATTCTTGGCGTAATAGTTTTGAAGTCAGCGTATTTTTCTGCCAATTCAAGAAATTGATCTATATTGTCTTCTGAGAAACTGTCAACTTTGTCTTTCAGTTCTTTAAGCTCATTACATATGGAATCGCGCTCTTCAGAATACTCACTCAGTAGTTGCTCATATACCTCATCCGGCATTCGACCTTTGACTACATCCTCATACATTTTCTTGATAACTCCATTTATTTCGTGGTTTCTATTCTCTATCTCTGCTATGCGTTTCTGAATGCCAGCCTGATCAGCATCATTTCGATCTTTTATCATATATGCAATCTCATTGATAAAGCCTTCCCGGTCTTCCTCTATCTGCTGAAATAGTTCTCTAAAAACCTTTGTAAGCAATACATCCATAGCTTCTGCAGATATATAGTGAGCGGAACATCTCTTGGGACTTGATGATCTGTAGCGTCCACAGGTGAATCCGTTGATCGTTTTTGTCTTTTCCGGATGAGTCTTGTTCGGTCTCGTAAGGCAATGGACCGTCATTCTGCTACCGCAGTCCCCGCAGTATAATATACCGCAGTACTTATCATCTTTCTGATGGATACCATAGTGTGAATGCCTTCTTCCCTTCTTCCGTATCTGCTGCACCAGATCAAATGTCTCTTGATCAATAATCGGTTCATGAGTATTCTTGACGATTGTTAAATCCTCAGGATTGGTGTAATTGATTCTTTTCGCTTTCATTTTAGGCGCCATGCACTTGCCGAGCACGGTATGCCCCAGATAATCTTGACTACTTAGTATTTTGATAATTGTACTGTTGCTCCAATAAGAGTAATCAGCTCGTCTCACTTTACGCCTGTCGCCTTTAGCTTTTGTTTCAAGATATTCCGCCGGAGTCATGACTCCTTCTTCAGTGAGTATTCTCGCTATATCTGTCGGGCCATGTCCCTCTGCAGCCAGGCTGAAGATTCTTCTTACGATTATGGCAGCATCTTCATCAATGAGGAGTTCTTCTTTGTTATCAGGATTTCTGTAGTATCCGAACATAACACTTGCATTAGTTCTCTTCCCTTGCTTTCTTCGTTCAGCAAAGACTGCCCTTGTCTTCTTGCTGCAATCTTTTGCGTACCATTCATTCATGATATTGATGAACGGAGCGAACTCGTTCCCGAGAATATCATCGCTGTCCACGCTGTTATTGATTGCAATAAATCGCACATTATGCTTTGGGAAAACAACTTCTGTATAATATCCGACATTGAGGTAGTCTCTTCCGAGTCTAGAAAGATCCTTAACGATTACCGTACCGATTCGGCCTCTTTCTACTTCCTCCAACATCTCCTCGAATGCTGGACGGTTAAATGTTGTTCCAGAAAAACCATCATCACTGAAATGTCTTATGTTCTTTAGCCCATGATCTGCTGCGTATGCTTCAAGCATTTTCTTCTGATTGATGATGCTGTTTGACTCGCCTTTCTGCTCATCGTCCTTTGATAATCGCTCATACAGCGCTGTTATTTTTTCCATTTATACGAAGCTCCTTTCTCACAATTATGTGTTCCTATGTATTATGCTTCGTTGGTCGTATATGCGATTACATCCTGAAGAGCCTGCTTCTCTGGCTCGGTGAACTCGCGCTCAGTCTTCTCCGGATTCGCTATATACTCAAGCGGGCTT
>Ga0256407_10008524_pt1 | contig 14996 bp, 10 predicted proteins | sample RumenRJG_04DNA_FD_193489 | JGI IMG/M metagenome (GOLD analysis project Ga0256407, IMG submission 193489) | Bovine rumen microbial communities from Lethbridge, Alberta, Canada - RJG_04 | ecosystem: Host-associated > Mammals > Digestive system > Stomach > Rumen | place: Canada: Alberta... | reverse complement strand
TGGTTATAATAAAGAGGTACTTGACCCAACGCCTGCGGCATGGTGACGGTGAGGCGTCCGCTGGGTGCTGCATCGCCAAAGAGCACGTCGGCAATGGCGTCGCCAGCCTCAGAGCCAGCAAACCATACGTTCATGATGGCATCCACATGCTGTTGTTCCCAGGTGAGCACGGTAGGACGACCAGAGAAGTTCAGCAGCACGATGGGCTTGCCAATCTTTACCAGTTCCTCCAACAGTTCACGCTGGGCATCGGGCATCTCCAACGTAGCACGGCTCGACGACTCGCCACTGAAGTCGGCACACTCGCCCATAGCACAGACGATGACATCGGCCTGCCTGGCAATAGCCAACGCCTCAGCCTTGGCCTTGGCAGCATCCACACGGGGAATGCTCTTGCCAAACTCAGCAGCCTGTTGCAGGTCGGCATCGTGTGTCAGGTTGCAACCCTGACTATAGAGCAGCTTGCCTTTTGGCAAACGGCGTTCCAGGGCCTCCTTGATGGTGGCATAGCGCTCAGGGGTATAGGCCACACACCACGTGCCTGCAATATTGGCACGGTCGTTGGCCATAGGACCGATGAGGGCAATGGTTTTGTTTAGAGGTGAGTGGTGAGAGGTAAGAGGTAAGAGGTTGCCATTATTTTTAAGTAGCACGAAGGTCTCGGTGGCTATGCGGCGCGAGGCAGCACGATTATCTCTGGTGTAGATGTCCTTGGCGCGACGCTTGCTGTCAAGGTAGCGGTAGGGATTGTCGAAGAGTCCCAGTTTCCACTTGGCCTCCAGCACACGGCGGCAGGCTTGGTCGATGTCGGCCATTGTGACGGTGCCGTCTTGCAGCGAGGCTGCCAGCGTACCAATAAAGCCATTGGCACACATATCCATATCGGTGCCAGCCTTCAGTGCTTTGGCAGAGTTGCTCTTCAGGTCGCCAAAACCCCAGATGCCCATCTCGTTGATGGAACCATAGTCGGTAACCACGAAACCATTGAACTTCCATTGGTCGCGCAATACCTCTGTGAGCAGCCAGTGGTTGGCAGTAGCATGCTGTCCGTCGACGATATTGAACGACGACATAAACGAGCCTGCACCCTCTTCGGCAGCAGCTTTGTAGGGCGGCAGGTACTGGTTATACATACGCAGGCGACTCATATCGACGGTATTGTAGTCGCGACCAGCCTCTGAGGCACCATAGAGCGCATAGTGCTTGACGCAGGCCATGGCGTGTTCAGTGGTGAGTAGTGAGTGGCTTGAGGTGAGAGGTCCCTGATAGCCGCGGACGTAGGCACGGGCTATCTCACTGCCCAGGTAGGGGTCTTCACCACCACCTTCGGCAATGCGACCCCAACGGGCATCGACACAGATGTCGACCATAGGAGAATAGAACCAGTTGATGCCATCGGCCGTTGCTTCCAAGGCAGAGATACGTGCCATCTCCTCGATGGCCTGCATATCCCACGAGCACGACAATGCCAGAGGAATGGGGAAGATGGTCTCGTAGCCGTGAATGACATCCATACCGACGATGAGCGGTATGCCTAGTCGCGACTGCTTGACAGCAATATCCTGCAGGGCACGAATCTTGTCGACACCCTTCAGGTTGAAGATGCCACCCAGCTGTCCGCTGGCAATGCGCTGTCCCACCTGGGTATCGACCGTTCCACCCGTGACAATCTCGTCGCTGGCTGGTACCAGGTTGAGTTGTCCTAACTTCTCTTCCAACGTCATCTTCGACAGCAGGTTGTCAACATACTGACGCATCTCTGTCTGTTGTGCCTGCAGCATCTGACATACCATCAGGCAACATAGTAATATACTCTTCTTCATATGGTTTTTAATTACACTATGCTGCAAAGATACTTCTTTTTCGGCTATTTACCAAATATTGGGACAGAAAATACGAATACAAAGGGACTTGCCTCGCGGCAGGTCCCTCATCCTAACTAAACAAATACTTTATCTTTAAGCTGATTTTATGTGGTTATATGGCTAAATTTTCTGGGTGCAAAGGTACGGGGTTTCTGTGAAATGTGCAATACCTAAGATTTGGTATTTTAGAGGTGAGAGGCTAGAGGTGAGATTTGGGGAGTTCGTTGAACGTTTTGGGGTGTTCGTTGAAAGAGAAGGGGGTGACGATTAAACGATTGGGGGCTTTGATACGTCTTAATAGCAGAAAAAGGTTGAACGAAAACAATAAATAATTAAATTAAGTATAACTCATTAAAACTAAAAAATTATGAAGAAGATTCTTTTAACTATGGTAGCCCTCCTGTCGTTGACAGCAGTACAGGCTCAAGAGAGTGACAACAAGCAGCAGCCGCAGTTCCGTGGTCCACGTCAGATGACACCAGAGCAGATGACTGAGCGCATGGCGAACGACTTGAAGTTGACGGACGAGCAGAAAACGAAGGTGCTGGAGTTGAACAAGGAGTACAAAAAGGTGATTGCCGGACCGGGTATGCGTGGTCCTCGTCCTCAGCGTCCTGACGGCGAGTCAAGTGCAACCGCTCAGAATGGTCAGCAGCGCCCGGAGCGTCCTCAGATGACGGAAGAGCAGCGCCAGGAGATGCAGAAGCGCATGGAGCAGCGCCAGGAGTATGAGAAGAAACTGAAAGAGATATTGACAGAAGAACAGTATAAGAAGTATCAGAAGTCACGCTCACAGCGTCGCGGATTCGGTCGCGGTCCTGGCCGTGGTCCTCGTCCCGATGGCTTCGGTGGTCAGGGTGGTCCTCGTCCACAGTTCTAAAGGTCTCAGTGTGGCGTTGCAATCTAAGCTAAACCAAAAAGAAAGTAGGGTCTGTCCTCACGGATAGACCCTACGCATTTGGTTAATTAGCAAATTGAATAGGTAGTAGTGTTCTCCTATTTGTTGCCAAATATTATATTTCTCTATAGAAGTCGAGGGCTTCTTTGATTTCCTCCTCTGTGGCTGTCTGGTTGATGCGCAAATCGCCAATACCAGCCAACAGGGTGAAGTTGATGGCAGTGCCCTCGTTCTTTTTGTCGTGATGCATGAGCTCCAGCAAGTGGGGGTAGTCATCACAGGTGACGGTCATCTTGCCGTAGTGTTCTTTGATAAATTGCACCGTCTGGCGCATCTTGTCGGTGGGGAAGCCAGTCTTTACGCACGACAGGTAGAGCTCGACCATCAGTCCATAGGCTACGGCATAACCGTGCAGGATAGGGGTACGCTCCAGCGCCACAGACTCGAAAGCGTGGCCAGCGGTATGTCCCAGGTTCAGCGCCTTGCGCAGTCCTTTCTCTGTGGGGTCCTCTGTGACAATGTGCTGCTTGACGGCAACGCTTTGGGCTATCATAGAGGTGAGAGGTGAGAGGTTAGAGATGAGAGGTGAGTACAGGATGTGCTCCGTCCACATCTTCTCGTCGCTGATGAGCGCATGCTTCAGCATCTCGGCATAGCCGGAAAGGATGTTCTCCTGATCGAGGGTCTGCAGGAACGTAGTGTCCAGAATGACGCAGTCGGCATTGTTGAAGACGCCAATCTCGTTCTTCAGACCTCCGAAGTTGATGCCAGTCTTGCCGCCAACGGAGGCATCGACCATAGACAGCAGGGTGGTAGGTATATTAATATAATGTATGCCGCGCTTGAAGGTAGATGCCGCAAAGCCTCCCAAATCGGTCACCATGCCTCCACCCAGATTGATTATCAGCGAGTGACGTGTTGCCCCCATACGCTGCAGTTCGCTCCACACGTGACTTAGCGAGTCGAGCGTCTTGTGCTGGTCGGTGGCACCAATGGTAATAATGGAGGGAGTAGAGGTGAGAGGTGAGAGGTGAGAGGTGAGAGTCGGCAGGCAGCATTTCTCTGTCGTCTCGTCTACAAGGACGAAGAGACGGTCGAAAGTGCACTCGGCCAAAGCTTGGCTGAGCGACTGCTCCAAATGCTGCGATATGATAACCTTCTGCTGGTCCATAGTTGCTTTCGGGGTACAAAATTAATACAAATATGGCAAAGTCGTATAAAAAATGAGGTATTATTGTGTTTTTTACGTTATTTTTTTCTGTTATTATTAAACTTTTCTACTTTTTGTGCGTCATAGAAAGCAAAACATCAATCATTAATAACAATGAGAAAGCATCTATTTATTATCCTATTCTTACTGAGTAGTGTGGCTGTAATGGCTCAGCGCCATGTGAGCGGCGTGGTTATCGAGAGCGATAGCCAGGAGCCGGTAGCACAGACCACCGTAAAACTGCTTCGTACTGACTCAACACTTGTTACGGGTGGACTGACCTCACTGGAAGGAAAGTTCCGCGTGACAGCCCCCAAGGCAGGCGACTACATCCTGCAAGTGACGTGTGTAGGTTTCAAACCTTATACCAAGCGCATCAACGTGACCGACGACAAGGATGTCGCTATGGGTACGCTGGAGTTGAAGCCCGACGCTATCATGCTGAAGAATACCGTTGTGACGGGTAATGCTTCGAAGGTAATCGTGAAGGCCGACACCTTTATATATAATGCCTCTGCCTACCGTACACCAGAGGGTTCCGTTGTGGAGGAACTGGTGAAGCGTCTGCCTGGTGCACAGGTCGATGATAACGGTAAGATTACCATCAACGGTAAGGAGGTAAAGAAGATTATGGTGGACGGTAAGGAGTTTATGACGGGTGATACGAAGACCGCCATGAAGAACCTGCCCACCTCTATTATTGAGCGTGTGCGCGCGTACGACCAGAAGAGTGACCTGGCTCGTGTCAGTGGTATCGACGACGGTGAGGAAGAGACCGTGCTCGACTTTGGTATCAAGGCCGGTATGAATAAGGGTATTATGGTCAACGCCGACCTCGGTGCAGGTACGAAGGACCGCTATTCAGGCCGTATCTTCGGAGGTATCATGAAGGATGACTTCAAGACATTCCTGATGACCAGTGCCAACAACGTCAACGATATGGGCTTCGGTGGTGGCGGTGGCCGCTTCGGTGGAGGCCGTCAGGGTTTGACAGCTACCAAGATGGTGGGTGTAAACCTGAACTACGAGAAGACAGACCTCATCACGCTGGATGGTAGCATCCGCTGGAACCATAGCGACGGCGACGCTGTCAGCAAAGTTTCTTCAGAGAGCTTCATGAGTTCTTCGGTTAGCTCGTTTGGCAACCGTCTGAACAGCAATCTGTCGCGTTCGAACGCTTGGAATGGCCAGTTCCGTCTGGAGTGGACTCCTGACTCAATGACCAACATTATGTTCCGTCCGCAGTTCAGCTACAATTCGAATGACGGACTGTCCGACGGCTCCAGTGCTACGTTCAGCAAGGATCCTTATAAAGTTGCAGGTATTACTGACCCGTTGGCTCAACTAAATCAGCTTATCAAAGAACTGGATGATGATGGAAACAGCATCGTCAAGAACAGCAACCTCAATAATAGCCTGAGCTATAGTGATAGCAAGAACGTGGGTGGCTGGGGACAGTATAACCGCAAGCTCAGCAACAACGGACGCAACATTACCCTGCGTCTGGGTGCTAACTACAGCGAAGGCATGAGTAAGTCGTTCTCTAACGACCTGGTAAACTACTACGGCACAACGCCCAGTGTGGAGAACAACCGTTATGCTGTGACACCTACCAAGAACTGGGACTATAGCATTCGTCTGACCTATAGCGAACCCATTATGCGTCGTACCTATCTGCAGTTCTCTTACCAATATCAGTACAAGTATACCAAGAGCGATCGCGGTACCTACGATTTGGGTGGTCATGGTTGGGACTTCATGAGTGTGGTACCTTCTTATCGTGGTTGGGATGACTACTTGTCATTGTTGGGTGGCAAATCGTATGAGGATTACAAGTCTGATGATTTGAGCCGTTTCTCTGAATACAAAAACTACATACATACTGCCGAGGTTATGCTGCGCGTAGTGCGTAATGCATACAATCTCAACGTCGGTGTACAGATGGTTCCCCAGAAGTCTGACTTTGTTCAGGATTATAAAGGCGTACACTCTGATACAACCCGTACTGTTATCAATTTCGCACCTACTGCAGACTTCCGTTGGAAGATTTCAAATGTCAGCCAGATGCGTCTGACCTATCGTGCCAACACCAGTCAGCCATCTATGAGCGACCTGTTGGACATCACCGATGACTCGAACCCCTTGAATATCCGCAAGGGTAACCCCGGTTTGAAGCCTTCGTTCACTCAGAACATGCGTTTTCAGTATAACAACTACTGGCAGAGCTATCAGCGCAGCTTGATGGTGAATGCAAACTTCTCGACTACCAGCAACAGCATCTCGTCGATGACCACATACGATGAAAAGACGGGTGGTACGATTACGAAGCCCGAGAATATCAATGGTAACTGGAATGCCTTCGCTATGGTGATGTTCAATACGTCTGTCGACTCTGCTGGCTACTTCAATGTCAACACCTTTACGACGTTACGCTATGCACATAACGTAGGTTTCGTAAGCCTGCTGAATCAGGATTCGCAGAAGTCTGTGACACGTGCAACGACTATTGGCGAGCGCCTCTCTACCAGTTATCGTAACAGTTGGTTTGAGCTTGAGCTGAATGGTTCGCTGGAATACAATCACAACCGTAGCGAACTGCAGGAGAACAATAACCTCGACACATGGACCTTCTCGTATGGTGCCAGCACCATGCTGACAGCTCCTTGGGGTACGCAGTTGTCAACCAACATAAATATGAACAGCCGTCGTGGTTATAACGATGCTACGATGAATACCAACGAGCTCATCTGGAATGCTCAGATTGCACAGTCGTTCCTGCGTGGCAATGCGCTGACAGTGTCGCTGCAGTTCTACGACCTGCTGCACGAGCAGTCAACCTTCAGCCGTGCTATCTCAGCTATGCAGCGTACTGATACGGAGTATAACGCTATTACCAGCTATGCTATGCTGCACGTCATCTATCGTCTGAACCTCTTTGGAGGTCTGGGTAACAACCGTCGTGGTCAGGGTGGTCCTGGCTTCGGAGGCCCTGGTGGTCCTGGCGGTGGTCGTGGTGGCCGTGGAGGTCGTGGTGGTGGCTTCGGAGGCGGCGGCTTCGGCGGCGGCGGCTTCGGTGGCGGCTTCGGTGGCCCTGGAAGAATGTAATCAATAAACAATAACCAATAAAAAAGCTGCGCCAAACTCATTGGGAGTAAGGCGCAGTTTTTATTTGTTATTATTCAAATTCGTGGATAGAATTCGTTTTAATTCTCTGCAAGCAGAGTGTGGCGTTGCGAATTTTCAAATTCGTTTCTAGAAAATTATTGTTGCTTATCGAGCTCAGCAAGGTTGGCAGCAATCATCTCGTCGGTAACGGTATAGTTCTGCAGGTCACCCTTGATGAACGACTCGTATGACGGCATATCAATCAGTCCGTGACCAGAGAGGTTGAAGAGGATAACCTTCTCCTCACCAGTCTCCTTGCATTTCTTGGCCTCGCGGATGGTGGCAGCAATGGCGTGGCAGCTCTCAGGAGCGGGGATGATACCCTCTGTACGGGCAAAGAGCATACCTGCCTCAAAGGTCTCGAGCTGAGGAATGTCAACACCATGCATCAAACCGTCCTTAATCAACTGGCTGATAATCATGCCGGCACCATGATAGCGCAGACCACCAGCGTGAATGTTAGAGGGCTTGAAGTTGTGGCCCAGTGTGTACATCGGCAGCAGTGGGGTATAGCCAGCCTCGTCACCAAAGTCATAGCGGAACTGACCACGTGTCAGCTTAGGACAGCTGTCGGGCTCAGCGGCGATGAATTCTGTGTGACGCTCACCACTGAGGTTGTGGCGCATGAAGGGGAACGAGATACCACCGAAGTTGGAACCGCCACCGAAGCAGCCAATCACGATGTCGGGATATTCGCCAGCCATCTGCATCTGTTTCTCAGCCTCCAGACCGATGATGGTCTGATGCAGGCCTACGTGGTTCAGCACGGAGCCCAGCGTGTACTTACAGTTAGGAGTGGTGGTTGCCAGCTCGACAGCCTCAGAGATGGCAGTACCCAGAGAACCTGAATGGTTCGGGTCGCGTGTCAGGATGTCCTTACCGGCACGGGTTGACATAGAGGGAGAACCTGTGACGACAGCTCCGAAGGTACGCATGATGCTGGAGCGATAGGGCTTCTGCTGCATGGTAATCTTCACCTGATAGACAGCACAGTCCAGTCCGTAGATCTTAGCGGCATAGCTAAGAGCAGCTCCCCACTGACCGGCACCGGTCTCAGTAGTGACGTTGGTGGTACCTTCCTGCTTGGCATAATAGCACTGGGGCAGGGCAGAGTTAATCTTGTGAGAACCCAGCGGGTTGGTAGACTCGTTCTTGAAATAGATGTGGGCGGGAGTACCCAGCGCCTCTTCAAGGGCATAGGCACGTACCAGCGGGGTAGAACGGTAATACTTGTACTTCTCGAGTACGTCTTCAGGGATGTCTATCCAGCGATGCTCGGTATCCAGCTCCTGTACACAGCATTCGCGTGGGAAGATGTGTGCAAGGTCGTCTACACCCAAGGGCTGCTTGGTAGCAGGATGGATGGGCGGCATGGGCTTGTTGGGCATGTCGGCCTGAATGTTGTACCACTGTGTTGGAATCTCACTCTCTTGAAGGATAAATTTCTTCTGTTTTGTCATTGTCTATTGTTGTTGGTTAGTGATTACCGTCTGCAAAGGTAATGTTTTTTGAGGAGTTAAAGGAGATAAAGGCGTTAAAGGGAGTTAAAGAATGATAGTTTTTTGCTAAATGTATTACCTTTGCACGCAATTATGACAACTATACTGATAGTATTGCTGTATTTTGCCCTGTTGTTTGCCATCAGCCGATGGACGGGACGACGGGCAACCAACGAGACGTTCTATCGTGCCAATCGTCAGTCGCCGTGGTATATGGTGGCCTTTGGTATGGTGGGAGCCTCCATATCGGGCATTACCTTTGTGTCGGTTCCTGGTATGGTGAATAGCATCGGTATGACGTACCTACAGACGTGCCTGGGCTTTATCGTGGGTTATGTGGTGATTGCATTCGTGCTGTTGCCACTCTACTATCGGCTGAACCTGACGACCATCTACAGTTATCTAGGACAGCGCATCGGACAGCGGGCTTACAAGACGGGAGCCTCGTTCTTCCTGTTGTCAAAGATGACGGGAGCTGCAGTTCGTTTCTATGTGGTGTGTTGGATACTGATGGAGTGCAGCGGTCTGAAAATCAATTTCTTCCTTGTGGTGATAGCGATGACAGCGCTCATCTGGCTTTACACCCGACAAGGTGGCATCAAGACCATCGTGTGGACGGACGCCTTGCAGACGGCGTGTCTCTTTGGCGCTTTACTCCTTATTATATATAAGGTGGTGGGCGAACTGGGTATGACGATGAGTGATGCGGTGGCGGCCATCAGCAATAGTGAACTTTCGCGTGTTTTCGTGATGGACGATTGGTTCTCGAAGCAGAATTTCTGGAAACAGTTCCTGAGTGGTGCGTTCATTGCTATTGTAATGACGGGTTTAGACCAGGATATGATGCAGAAAAACCTGACATGCCGCTCGTTGCGCGATGCCCAGAAGGATATGTGTACCTATGGTGTCGCCTTTGTACCTGCCAATCTGCTGTTCCTTTCATTAGGTGTTCTGCTCACATTCTGGTATCAGCAACAAGGGTTAGCTTTGCCTGCCAAGGGTGACGAACTACTGCCTGTATATGTCAATCAAATCTCTCACCTCTCACCTCTCACCACTCACCTCTTTATTTTGGGTATGGTGGCCGCAGCCTTTTCCAGTGCCGATTCTGCACTGACGGCACTGACCACCAGCTACTGTGTGGATATTCGTGGACGTGCTGATGACGAACACTTGCGACGTCGCGTACATATCGGGATGGCTGTGGTCTTTGTCATCTTCATCCTGTTGTTCAGGATACTTAACTCAACGAGTGTCATCGATGCCATCTATATCCTCTGTTCCTATACGTACGGTCCGTTGTTAGGCTTGTTTGCCTTCGGATTATTGACGAAACGCCAGACGAACGACCGCATGGTGCCGTATATCTGCGTGGCATCACCCATTGTTTGTTATTTACTGGATATGGCGGTAGGGCAACTGACAGGTTACCGTTTCGGTTACGAGTTGCTGATGCTAAATGGTCTGCTTACCTTCTCCGGCCTTTATCTTTTCAAACGCTAACTCTCGTTGCGCAGTTTAGCAAAGTACTCCTTTGGCTGTATTCCCATAACGCGCTTGAAGGAAGTGGCAAAGTATTTAGGGTCTTTGAATCCTACCTGATAGGCAATGTCGCTGACGCGCAGATCTGGGTCCTCCTTGGCTAACTTACATGCGGCCTTAATACGGATATCACGGGTGAAATTGGTGATATTCTTGCCTGTCAGCGCGCGAATCTTGTTATAGAGCGTACTCACGCTGCTGCCCATATCGGTGGCAAAGGCCTGACGGTCGTAGTCTGTGTCGCTAAGATGGTCGTTGACACATTGGGTAGCACGACGAAGAAACTCCTGGTCGGCAGAGTGGGGGGCTTTCATGATTTCCCACAGACTGGTGTTTCCTTCTTCGTAGCCAGAAGGAATGTCAATGGTAGGAACGTGCAATTCAATATCGCTGGGAATATGGAACTCTGAAGAGGTGCCGCTCTCCAACTGTTCGGCATCATAGGCATCTTTCTTGATAGGTAGTTCTATGACGATGGTGTTTCCCTGACGTTCGTAATACTCAGTTCTGAGGGATCCTCGGTGGCAGTTCACCAGATAGTGGATGATGAGCATACCTGTTTCGCTGATTCTGGGGCCGTTATCGCTGATGCGGATATTAATGCTGTCGTATTCCTGATTGGTGTAAACGTCAACATTCACCTTTCCCCCGTGATTCAGGCGTCTGGCCATATCAGACAGCAGCAGAAGCAGTGTTTTGTCTAAAAGTTCTATATCAATCCATCCCATCATACTTTCTGGCTCGCACTTAATCGTGTAGTCTATCCCCCTATGTTCCAGGAAATTCTTGACATTTTCACTGTTTATATTAAGAAAGTGCATGACATCATTGTTGCTTACATGCAGACCAATGTCTTCCGGCAACGAGAAAACGTTGTCTCGTGAGGTCTGACGTAGCTTCAAACTGATGATGTAAGAGGCTAAAAGGACGATGATGATGACGAAAATAATGTCGCTCATGTTACTTCTTTTTGTTTTTGACGAAACAAAGATACATTTTTTAGAGCTAAATGCATCGATAAGGACGTTAAAAAGATGTTAAATGGGTGTGTTTTAGTTTGAAAAACGTTATTTGAGGTCGAAAAAACATGTAAATAACGAAAATTAAACCATATTTAATGTTATCTAAACCTGTAAATAATATAAAAGTATTACCTTTGCAATGTCGATAAGAGATTAGCGAATTTTTTATCGCAAAAAGAGTGTTTCATACTCTAAAGTCATAACAAGAGATTTTTAATGGTTAAGGTTTATGGTTGATTAATTTAGTTTTTACATGGAAAAGCCTCGCTGTGAAGCGGGGCTTTTCTAATTGTTTATACTCTAAAGGAAATTTCCAGGGATTGCCTGGAAATTCATATTAGTGCTCCAAAAGGAATCTTTCGGCTTCGATGGCGGCCTGGCAGCCAGTGCCTGCAGCACTGATGGCCTGACGGTAAACGGGATCGGCACAGTCGCCAGCAACGAAGATGCCAGGGAGCTTAGTGCGTGGCGTGCCGTCAATCTTCTTCAGGTAGCCCACCTCGTCAGTGTCCAGCCACTCTTTGAAGATGTCCGTGTTAGGCTTGTGGCCGATAGCTAGGAAGAAACCATCAATCTGGATGTCTACCAGCTGTTCGTCGGCCTCACCCTTACGCTTCACCAGATGGGCTCCTTCTACGCCGTTCTCGCCAAAGAGACCAAGGGTGTTGTGCTCAAACAGTATCTCGATGTTCTCAGCGGCCATCACGCGGTCCTGCATGACCTTTGAGGCGCGCAGGAAGGGCTTGCGGACAATGAGATAAACCTTCTTGGCCAGTCCACTCAGGTAGAGAGCGTCCTCGCAAGCCGTATCGCCACCACCGACCACTGCAACAGTCTTCTTGCGGTAGAAGAAACCATCGCAGGTAGCACAGGCGCTGACGCCCTGCCCGTTGTATTTGCGCTCGTCGTCCAGTCCTAGATACTTGGCTGAGGCTCCAGTGGCAATAATAACGGTCTCTGCTTCTATTTCGTTATTGTTCTCGTCCCATGCTTTGTAAGGTCGATTGGAGAAGTCGACGCGCACGATAGAACCGTCACGGATGTCGGCACCGAAACGTTCGGCCTGCTCACGGATATCCATCATCATCTGGTTACCGTCAACGCCCTGTGGATAGCCGGGGAAGTTCTCAACCTCGGTGGTCTGTGTCAGCTGACCGCCAGGCTGCATGCCACTATACTCTACGGGCTGCAGGTTGGCGCGGCTTGCATAAATGGCAGCGGTGTACCCTGCTGGTCCGCTGCCAATGATTAAACATTTTACGTGTTCCATTTACTTCAGCAGTTCTTCGATTTGCTTGGCGATATTCTCGATTTTCTCGGTAGGCTCGAAGCGGGCTACTACCTGACCTTTCTTGTTGATGAGGAACTTGGTGAAGTTCCATTTGATATCAGCCTTCTCCTTGTAGTTGGGGTCAGCTTTGGTAAGCATGTCGTCGAGGATGTGGGCGATGGGGTGCTCCATATCCCAGCCGGCAAAGCCTTTCTGTTCTTTCAGGAACTGGAAAAGAGGCTCTGCATCGTCGCCATTGACCTTGACCTTCTTGAAACGGGGGAATTCGGTGCCGAAGTTGAGTTTGCAGAACTCATGGATGCTCTCGTCAGTACCAGGAGCCTGTTGGCCAAACTGGTTGCAGGGGAAGTCGAGAATCTCGAAACCCTCAGCGTGGTACTTCTTGTACAGGGCTTCCAGCTCGTCGTACTGGGGTGTGAAGCCGCACTTCGTGGCGGTGTTGACAATCAGCAGTACTTCATTGGCATACTCTTTCAGTGAGACGTCCTTTCCTTTTCTGTCCTTGACAGTGTAGTCGTAAACGGTTTTCATTTGTGTTGTTTTTGTTGTAATATTTAGTATATAATTAAAGTCGCATCATTGCTTTGCAGCAAAGATACGACTTTTTTGTGGGATAACCAAAGGTTTTATGATTTTTTAGTCATACCAGACCCATTCGCTTTCCATCTTAGACTGAGAAACGTTCTCAACCTGATTCTCGATGTCGTCTGGCAGATTACAGAAAAAGTCAATGCCTGTCTTCTGCTGGAGATTCTGGATGGTAACAGCATAGCTCTTCAAACTTGTTGATGAATAGTTATCCTGGGCAATCCAGAAGCCTGTAGCCTTGAAAGAGGTCCCTTTCTTGCCCAATACGGCCATAAAGAAGTATTTGGGAACAGGAATCTTGTTTTTTTCGCTGCCAAGATACTTGAGAATCCATTCTGATTTATCAATGGTACCGCCCTTGCAGACAAAGAGTGTATCGAAATTGCCTGCCCAGGTACGTACTTGCGTTTCCATATTTGCCCAAATGCCTGCGTTGAACTTGTTGTTCTGTGGCTGCATGTTGGTAATGTAGAAGGTTTGGTAGTTTCCTTCTACTGCTCTCTGACGGTCTGCAGAAGGGCAGATATGACCGTGATCGAAGCCAGAGCCTTTGAAAGGATCGGCAGTAAACCTGTATTGTGCGGGAAGATCTGGGTCGTTAGGGTACTGACACTCTGCCGACAGAGAGCCGTCGTTCTTTGCGGAATATCTTGAAACCTGGGTACCTGTCTTGTAATTGTCGGCATACATTTGGTAGCAACTCCAACGCTGGGCGTGTATCTGGGTGTCCCATTCCACACTGTAGTTGACGCCGCTTTTGTTTAACTTGTCGTTCAGTTTGCCATGATGTACCACGACAACGCTGTTGCCGCCTTTCAGGGCAGGGAACTCAAGGTTATACTTGGCTATTTCCGGACCAGAACTCTGACGATCGTCGGTTTGGACGTCAGTCTGCCCGCCTTTTTTCCCTCCGCCAAGGTTGTACTCGTTCTCATCGTCTCCGCAAGCTACGAAGGCCATGAGCGCTAATGCTGATAGGAATAAATGAAGTTTTTTCATAGTTTTGGATTTTTTAGTCGTTTTAGTTTGTTGTCGTTGTTGTCTTTTTTTTGAAAGATAAGGGTGCCCACAAGGCATATGCAACTACCCTGTACGCACCCTCAATGTCTTGTTCAGTGTGAAATATCTTATTGCTTCACAACCTAAACCTCTCTTACTTCTTGGCGGCCTTACCGTAGCGGCTCATGAACTTATCAACACGACCAGCGGTGTCAACGAGCTTGCTCTTACCGGTGTAGAAGGGGTGAGAAGTGCTCGAAATTTCAATCTTTACCACGGGGTAAGTTTCGCCTTCGAACTCTACAGTATCGTTAGTCTTAGCGGTAGAGCGCGAGAGGAACATATCGCCGTTGGACATGTCCTTAAACACGACGGGGCGATAGTTTTCTGGATGAATACCTTTTTTCATTTTACTTGTTAATTATTATATGTTACTTGTCTATTGTGCATAAATGCGGGTGCAAAGGTACGAAATATTTTTCATTCCTGCAAATCTTTCCGATATATTTTTATTAGATAAGCAATAAGTACATATCACCTCAAGCGTCTTAAGCAACGTCTTAAGTATCGTCTCAAGCGTCTCAAGCGTCTTAGCGTCTTAGCGTCTTTTTTAAAAAACACACAGACGCAGAGAGATAAATAGTTAATATATATTAATTATTTTATATATTATATATAAGGTACGCGTAGCTTTGGTGTTTTGCTTGACCGATTTGCGCATTTCCGGAAAAAATGAAAAAGACGTTGAGACGCTTAAGACGCTTCAGACGAAATACACAAAACAGCCTAGTGAGTTTACAAATTTTAACATTGAGTTGCGGACAGATTATTTGTAAACGCATGATTTTTTTCGTACCTTTGCATTGTCAAATTGAGAGACGGAATTTGCGCGACGCGCAGGAAAAATTATCGCTCTG
>Ga0256407_10008521_pt1 | contig 15000 bp, 6 predicted proteins | sample RumenRJG_04DNA_FD_193489 | JGI IMG/M metagenome (GOLD analysis project Ga0256407, IMG submission 193489) | Bovine rumen microbial communities from Lethbridge, Alberta, Canada - RJG_04 | ecosystem: Host-associated > Mammals > Digestive system > Stomach > Rumen | place: Canada: Alberta | collected... | reverse complement strand
TGGTTTTTAAAAATTTTTTTTTTAGGATTATTATTTATTATTTTCTTTATCTTTTTCTTCATCTTTACTTTCATTATCTTTTTCTTTTTGTTTATCTTTATTTTCACTTTCTTTTTCATTATTATTATCTTCATTATTTTCATTTAATTCAATATTTTCACTTCCTTTTTTATCCTTTTCTTCATTTTTATCTTTTTTACTTTCAATTTTTTTTAAACTTTTCATTTTTTTCCCTTTTTTCTTCTCAGAAAAATTATTATTATCCTTATTAATTTTTTTTTCATCTTTCTCTTTTTGTTTAATATACTTTGAATATTCAATAAAATCATTTTCCATTTCTTCCTTAGAAACTTCTTTATCAAAATCAAATCTTTCAAAAATTTTTTCACTTTTAACCATATGATTAACAAAAACTTCAAGTGAGTCAACACTTCTCCAAAAAAAACTATTAGATTTATAAAACATTTTAATTCCTTTCCAAATTAAACTTAAATCACTTAAAAATAAATTTAAAGTTTTATATTCACAATGTTTTAATTTAATTTCAATTAAAGATAAATCTCTTGGTTCTTTAACAATATGATAAAAATCTTCAATTTCTTTTGGAAAAGGTTCTTTAAAAAAAGAAGAACATTGATGAGCTTTTAATACATTAATTAATTTATAAGCAACAATATACCATTTATCAAATTTAATATCAATTTGAATTAATTTATGAATTAAATTAATATGTTCTTTTGTAACTGAATTTGCATTTTCAATTCCTAATTTTACAACTTTACAAAAATAACATTTAAATTTTCCTCTTGGAAATTTATCATATCCTATACATTGATAATGATATGCACTTGAACATGTTTCACAACAAATTAATTTTCCTACATCTCCACATTGACCACAAAAATCATAATGAAGTAAGTCATCTTCTATTTTAATATCTGATTTTAATAAATTTACTCTTTCTGACATTATTATTTGTATTTCATTATATTCTTTTCCATTATTAAAATTTTTTGACATTGTTCTAAAAATTTCTTGTTTTTTTGGACGACCTCTTTTTCTTTTTAATTTATTTTCTTTTTGATTATCATTTATATTTATTTCTTCTTCTTCATTATCTTTATTTTTTGTTATATTATCATATATTTTTACTTTTTTTATATTTGGTTTATTTATATATTTTAAATTAACATCATTTTCTGGTAACCAACCTTCTCTTATTTCATTTGGTAAATCATTATAATTTAACATATTAATTAAAGGACGTGGTTTATGATATTTATTTTCATATGTTTTATCAAAAACTTTTTGAGATGATGATGATGGAATTGAAAATAATTGATACATTTTATTTATATATAATGTTAATTCATCATATGCTTCTTTTGTTAAAATTTCTTCATAATTTTCTTTTATTATTTCTTTTGTTCTTTCATATAAAAATTTCAATGAGGAAAAATCTTCTTGATTAAAAAAATTACCAAAATCTTTTAATTGTTGAATTATATGATTTTTATTTATTTTATCCCAAAAATGAATACAATAAACTGAGTTATTATCATAAATATTAAAACATGTTATTATTGGAAATTTATATCCACAATTATGACAAATAAATGCTTTTTTTTCATTTATTTCACCACATTTTTTACATATTTTTTTATCGTCTTTTTGATTTGATAAATTATTTTCTTCTATATTTATACTTTTTTGACGTAGAGATAATATTCTTTGTCTTTCTGTTTGTAAATCTTCTTGACTTATTTTTTCTTTTTTTTTATTTTTTTTTTGAAAATGGGGTTTTGGATTTATATTATTATTATTTTCGTTTATATTTGTATTATTATTATTTGTTATAAATTTATCAAATGGATTTAAACAATTTACACAAAAGTTTTCATTTTTTTTTATTGTTCTACAATATGGACAAAGTTCGTTTATTCCATTTAATTCATCTGGTTTTTTTATTATATGAAATTTAGGAAATTTATTTATTTTACATAAATGCTCTATTAATTGTTCTAATATTTGATTTCTTATATTTTTTTTATTTAATTCTATTAATTCTTTATCTTTAATTATTGATGCTAAGGAATCAATAAAATAAATACTAAATAATTCAGGACTTCTTTTTTCTTCTGATAAATCCCAATCTATTTTATCTTTTATTATACATTTATCTGATATTTTTATTGTTAATGTTATTTGAACTAATTTTTGTTCTGCATTTAAATGATGGAAATTTAAATATTGATAATTTGGAATTTTTACTTTTGATATTTTGTCTAAGTGAGTTAAATAATATTTATTTATATAATCATCAAGAGATGTTATCATATTGAATAAATTTAAAAATTTTAATTTATCATTTATTTTAAATTTATAAATCAAAATTTAAAAAAAATATTTAATTAATAAAATGAATTCAAATATAAATGAGTAAAGATTTAATAAAAAATACAATAAAATTTCAATTATTCTTTTCTTAAATATTTTTTTATTCTATTTAAGATTATTTATATAACTAATTTTATAATATTAAATTTTCTTTTATTTAAACTTATTAAAAATATAAAATTTATTTATTTGATTATTCATAAAGGATTAATCATTAATAATATTAAATAGAATAATACTTTATAATAAAGCAATTTTCCATATATATATATATATATATATTTATTATTTTAAATGTTTTTAATTTTATTTTTTTTTAATTTAATAAATGAATATTTTAATAATAATAAAAATAAATATATGGAACATTTTACAGAATCTGGAACATGTATAAATGATAATTTAAATGATTATAAAGGAATATTTTATAATGAAAATGAAGAAGAAGAACAAAAATATTATGAAGGAGGAGCACATTTTAAATATAAAGATTTATATCATTTATTAGAAGAATTAGTAAAAAAAGAAGAAAAAAAGAATAATCCAATTACAATTGATTATAATTATAGTCCAGAAAATACAATTTTAAATTTTAATTTTATTTCAAAAGGTAAATCTAGAAATTTAAGAGAAAATATTAAAAAAGAAGAAAGAAAAGAAATTGCAACTGAAATTAATAAAAATAAAGATAATTGTACTATTGGAGAAAATAATAAAAATAAATTAAAAAAAATATTTGGAATTTCATCTTTTACTATGTTTGATAAAAAATTAAGATTTTTATTAAAAAAAAATTTATCAAAAAATAAAAAAATAAATAAAAAGAAAAATTCTCCTATAAAACAAGTAAAAAAAACAAGACCAGTTTCATCAACAATTCAAAATCAACAAGTTAATAAACGAAAAGAAATTTTAATTTTAGGAAATAATTTTCAAAATACTTCATATGGAAGAAATATAATTAAAAATAAAAGTAAAAATAATTCTTTAAAAAAATTAAGTTTTTCATCTCAAAATTTAAGAAAATTATTTTCTTCTTCTAATAGAATTAATATTATTTTATCACAAAATATAAAAAATAAATCAACTAATAAAGAAATGGAAAAAAAAAATAATAAAAATAATACTATTCCTTATAAAATATCAAAAATTAATACTGTAATTACTAATAAAAGTAGGAATATGAATATAATAAATCAATACAATCATTTTTTTCAAAATAATAACAATAATAAAATTTCAAGAACTTTTCATAATAATAAGAATGAAATAAGTTATAATCAAATTAAAGAAAAACCTCATTCATTAGGTAAAATAAATTCAGATTTAAATCAAAAAAATAAAAAAAATAATTTGGTATCAAAAACAAATCAAAAATTATTAAATCATAAAATAAGACATATGCATTTAATAAATAATTTATTTAGAAATAATAAAGAATTAAATACAAATTCACTTGAAATATCAATTAAATCAAATATTAGTTCAACACATAATATTCAAATTTCTTCAAGAAATAAAAAAATTAAAACCATAAATAAAACATCAAATAATAATTTTTTTATTAATTTAAATATGATAAATCATTCTCTTAAAAATAATTCAGTTCAAAAAAATAATGCTTTAATAAATAATAAAAATAATAAAATAACTGAAACAATTTCTAATTCAATTAGTAAATTTAAAACTAAACCTAATTCTGTTAATTCTACTGGAAGTAAAACAAATTCTATTATTGGTAAAGGTAATAATAATAAAATGGGTTGGAAATAAAATTTTTAATATATTTTTATTTTGTAACTTTATTATCCATTAAAGGTTATTAAAGAAAATTTTTTATTATTTAAAAAATTATAAAATCACTTTTTTTGCTTTTTTAATTATACTGAAAAAAAAAATAATTAAATAATAATTAAAACAATAAAAGTGATTTTTATTAAAAATAAATTATATAATAATAAAATCATAATATTTTTTTTTCAAGTTTAATGAATATACTATATTAAATGCAATTTTATTTTAAATTGATTTATAAAAAAAATATTTAAAAAAAAATCAAAATACTTAAAAAAATAATATAATACACCTATATAATCTCCATAAAAAAATCTAAAAAAAAATATAATTTCATTCATTATTATCTTTAATAAAAAATTTAATCTTTGAATTTAAAATCTCAACAACTAATTGATCTTTAATAACAAAAGAATGAGTACCAAAAACCCAAGTTCCATTTGTAGAACATTTATTTTTATTTCCATCAATAATAATCCATTCTTTTTTATTATCATCAAAAGAAAAAGTAGTTTGATGTCTACTAAAAGATTTATCTTTAGGAAAAGCAAAATTAGAATTTTTATCTCTTCCAATAGTAATTTCTTTAATTTCATTTGGATCAAAAATTTTTTTTTCATTTGAAGAATCTTTTTTAGATAAATTAATAATTTCAATTTTATTATTTTCAAGAGGTGATATTTGAAAAATAACATTTCCAGCAGAAATAATTTCTTTTTGTTTTAAAATTAAATTATAATTTTCACTTAATTTAACATATAATAATCTATTATCAGAATTTTTTCCTGAATAAGCTCTAATAAAATAATTTTTACTATCTCTATGATAATAAATTGCAAAAATATAAGGATAATTTAATTTTTCTTCAAAATTTAATTCAAAATCAGGTTTAAATTTTTTTGAATTATTAGAATTTATTTTACTAAAAATAGACACTCCATCATTTTTTCCTCTTCCATTTATCATTCCTCCTGCATTTATTTTTATTTCATTACCATTAAAAATTTTTCCATCTTCTTCTTTAATTATTAAAATAGGAGAATTTAATATTTCATCATTTGTAATTTGTCTATGAGAATTTATTAAATTTATTGCGAGATCATTTTCATTTTCTTCTTCTTTTTTATTATCTGATATTTCATTATTATTTTGATTTTCATTTTTATTATTATTATCTTCTTTTTCTTCTTCTTCTTTTTTTTCTTCTATTTTATTTTGTTTAAAAGTTGATTTTAATTTTTGAGATTCTTCTTTTTTTTCTTCTTCAATTTGATTATTTTGAATTGGTTCATTTTGATCCTTTGCTAAGTTATTTATTAATAAATATATATATTTAATTTACTTAAATCTAATTCTGGTTGTGATTTATTTTGATTATTATTAATATCATCTTTTATTTCAGCCACTTGGTCATTTAATCCTATTTCTTCTTTTTTATTTGGAAAACAACATTTCTATATCTATTATTTTAATTTTATTTTACAAACCAATTGCTCATTTTTTGAAAAACTTAAAATTTTTATTTTTGTTAATATTTATTATATATTTTATTATATTTATAAATATAATTTTTATTTATTTAAATAGTTATTTTTTTTCTAATTGTAAAATTTGATTTATTATTTTTTCTTCTATTGAAATAAAAGGTTGAGATTGTAATTTTTCTTTTATGTAATTAATTCTTGAATTTAATAATATGATTAAATTTTTAAAATATCTTATTCCACTTGGAGAATTCATATTAATCATAAAATTTTTTAAAAAATAATGTTGTATAAAATCATCTAAATATTCTTCTATATATTTAAAATCAATAAAATTTTTTTGTGTTTGAGATAATTCTATTTTTTCTGAAAGAATTTGATTTCTAGAATAAAAAGATCTTTTTTTTTTTTCATCTTTTTGATTTAAAATTGTTCTTACTCTTAATTCAACTTTATATAAATTTTTTGCATTTGGAAAAACAAAAATATAAATTTTATTTGTTGATTGATTTACTTTTTCTAAATATTCATTTATTGATTGATTTGGATAATCCATCCAAATAATTTCTATTTGACTAGTTAAAAAAATACTTTTTCTTTTTTCATTATCATTAATTGAATCATATAAAAATAAATTCACTTGATTAACAAAATCTTCATAATATAATGATATTTCACCTGTATTTTTATTAATTTGTAAATCTCCTAATTTACTTAAAAATTCTAAAAATTCTTTTGAGAAATTATCTTTGTTTTTATCATATAATTCTTTTTCATTTATTTTAGGATAAAATGAATAAGGATTATAAATAATATTTACATTACATATTTTATATATTGAATTTTTCAAAATATTTTTTATTTGATTGATGTTTTCATTATTTATATTCTTTATTTGTTCTATTTTAGATAATTTTTCATTAATTGGAATATCAGATATAAATTGAAGAATAATATTTGAAATATTTTCTTTATTAAATAACATATTTTGTGGTTGATTGATATATTTTGATTCTGAATATGTATTATTATTTTCATTTTCTTTTATATCCTTATTATTTATTATTTTATTTAATTTATTTATTTGTTCTTTTTCTGATAAAAAATTAGAATCTGATTTTGGTATTTCAATTGTATATTCAAAATTAGAATATTGATTTAGTATTATTAAAGTTAATTTATTATCGTTTTCTGGATATGTTATGAATAGTGAATTATTTATTAAAATATATTTACCATTTTCATTTTTATTTGATAAAATGTCTTCCATTCTTTTTAATGAACATGTATTTCTTTTTTTTATATTTAATTCAAGTTCTAATTTACTCATTTTATAAAAATAATTAAATTCATTTATATTATTCTTTTTTGGTATATTTTTAAAAAAATTTATTAATTCATTTTTCACTCTAGAAAAAGAAAAATAAATAAAAAGAAGATTTTTAGCATAATCTATAATAAATAAATATTCATTTTTATCTTCATTAATTTCTTCATTATTTTGTTTTGAATAATTTTTAAATTCTTCATTAGGTAAAATTGTAATTAATTCAGTTTTAAATTTTTCAACAAAATAATTTTTATTTTCAGGAAAAGCAATTAAACATAATATTAAAATAACTTTATTTTCAATAGAAATATCACTATTTCTAATAATTTCTTGAAAAAAAGTAAAACAATTTAATATATTCATTAATATACAAATATTATTTTGATAATTATAATATAAATTTGATAAAAAATTCATTATATCATTTATTTGAGGACTATTTGAATAATTTGACATTTCATCAATACTACTTTCAAATAATGTATTTGTATAAAATTGAAATATTGGTAAAAAATATTCTAAATTAAGATTTGATTTCATTTTTTGAAAAATACTTTGAAAAAGAGTATCTTTTGATGATTCTATTTCATTAGAATATAAATATAAATTAATTTCTTCCTTTTTTCCTATAAAATATTTATTTGACCAACTAAAATAATAATTTAAATTTAAAAATATTTCTAATAATATTTTTTCTTCATTTGTTTGAAATTTTTTTAATAAAGTTTGTGAGTTTATAAATATTGTATAAATAAAATAAATAGAATCTTTATTTAAAGTTAATGCATTTTCTACATTTCTTAATATCATTTGATAAACAATATTATCAATTATATAATATTTTTTTTTAAAATACATTGATAAAATATTTTTAATATCAAATAAAATAAAAACTTTATTATATTCATTATTATCAAAATGTGATATTAAAATAGGAACTGGACTATATTGAAATTCAATTAAATACTTATTATCATTTATAATATGAATTAAACCATCTTGAGTTACTATAATATTTAATAATATTGTTTCAATCATAGAAATATTTTTATCAAAATTATTCCCATTTAATAATAATTCTAAAAACTTTTCTATTTTTTCTTTTTGACAACTATAATTCAAAACCCAAAAAATATTAAATAATGTTTTTTCTGAGAAAGAAAAAGTTTTTTTTTCATTTTGATATTCATAAAATAATTTATTAATTATATTAATATAATTATCTGAATAATCCATACATAAAATACATTCTATAATAAAAAATGAAATATATTCATTTAAATTAAATTTATTTATTCCATAATTAATTATATTAGAAATACTTTCATTTAATATTTCTTCATTATCTTTTTTAATTTGATTTTGTTGAAATCTAATATTATATTTGATTTTATCTAAAACCATACAAAAATTACTTTGTAATAAACAAAGATTATTTTTATTTTTTTCATTTTCAAAAATATATTTTTGAAAAAAATTCATTGTATCTTCTTTATAATTTGGATTATTATTTGACATTTTTATATTACAAATAAAACTGTTTAATATAATTGAATCTGAATTAACTTTTTCACATAATTTCAAAAAATTTTTACAATCAATTGGTATTTCTTCAAATAAAATTAAATTAATCATTTTGTTTAGAATATTATTTATATCTTCTTTATCTTTTTCATTTTTTATTTTATCATAAAGAATAATTAAAATATCTATTATTTCATTCCAAGAATCTTTCAATTCTTTTGTATAATTTTCAATTAAATTAGATAAGAAAATAAAAATATATGGATATATATGATCATTGAAAATACTATTTTCATCTTTTAAAACATTTTTTATTTTATTGAATAATATTGTATAAGGAATATTAAAGTTTTTTTTATCTTTATTTGAATATAAAGGAAATATTTTATATAAATTTAATAAACCTATTATTATCATTTCTTTAATATTAAGATGTAATTCCCCAAAATCTTTACTAAGAATAAATTTATATAAATTTTCTTTATATGAAGTTAATATCATCATCTCTTTATTATCCTTAGTAAAATTTAACTCATTTCTTTCATTATTATTTAATGATAAAATAAAATTTATATAATTATAAGATGTATATTCTTTTTCTTGAGATATTTTATTAAAAAAATCATCTGAAATTATGTCTAAGAAATTATTAATTAATTTTGGATGTGAAGAAAAACATTTTAAAATTAATTCTTCTATTGAATCTTTAAGTGATATTTTATTTTTTACACCATTTTCATTTTTAAGATTAATTTGAAAATCTTTTAATTCATTTTGAGTTAAAATAAAACTATAAATTAAATATAATAAACATAAATTTATATTTTTTAATTTTAAATCTTTCCAATTTTTATTTATTTTCCCATCAGAACATAATTGAATTTGAAATAATAAGCATAAATAATAAATAATATTTGGTTTAAAAATTGTTTCTTCTTTAAAAAATTTATAACAAGCCAAAATTGCTAATTCATTTAAATAATTTATTAAATAAATACTCTCAGGAGAATATATAATATACATTTTATTAATTGAATGTAAACATTTTATTAAAATATTTGCATTACTTTCATCTAAATATTTTTGTTTTGAAAACAAACTAGGAATATAAATTAAAATTAAATTGAATAATTTTTCAATATAATTATCTTCTTTAAATATATCGAAATGTTTTACTTTTGATGCTAAATTAAAAATTAAAATTCTACAATCTATTGGAAATTCAATATTTTTTTTACTTTCAATATCTAATCCATAATCTGTTATATAATCCATTTGATCTTTAAAATATTCTAAATATTCTTTTAAATTTTCTTCATTAAATATAATAATTTGTTTTTGAATAATTTCAACAAATATTTTAAAATATGCTCTTCTTGAAATTGATTGTTTTACATCTTTTAATTTTTTCATACAATCTTTAAGTGTTACATCTTTTAATTGATCTTTTTTTAATCCAATATACCATTTATATAAATTTATATCTATTTGTAAATCATTATTATATTTTTCTTCTATTTCATTTTTTTGATTTTTTTTTTCCATTAAAAAATACAAAATATTTTTAATAATTGATTATTTTTATTTTATTAAAATTTTAAATTATGTCATTCTTTAATAATTTGATAATTCAAAAAAATTTAAAAAGATATAATGTCAATGAATTAAAATATTGTATAATGAAAATAAATACTATTATATATAATAAAAAATCTCATTATGTTTCAAAATTTAAAAATTATTTATTTTTGAATGATTTAACTGAATTTTTAATCAAATATTATAAAAAAACACTTATAATAATTTTTTTCAAAAAATTTTTCTTATATCAAAAACATTTAATAAGTCCTTGTTTAATTGATAAGAAAATAATGAAAATAATGAATAAAAACCTTCAACAAAAAAAAATATTTAATAAAATTAAAAAAGAAGAAAAAAATATAAAAAATAATAGAAAAGAATATTCAAATATTCTCAATACTATTATTACAAATTCAACTATAATAGAAACTCAAAAAGATGATTTTAATACAGAAACAACAATTGATAATATACATGCTAATGATGATATAACAATAAGTTTGGATTTAAGAATAAATCAAAATTATGATTTTAAAGAAATTGAAAAAGATATTAATTTTGTAAAAGAAAAAAATAATAATGATAAAACAATATTAAATATAATGAATATTATTGATAAAAAAAAAATACAATCTTATATAAATTCAAATTCAAAATCACCTAAATTTAATAAAAAATTAGATAATTCATTATTAAATATTACTAAAATAAGGTTAAAAAATTCAAAAACAAAACCAATTAAATGTTCATCATCAAAACACTCAATAAATATTTCACAATCATCATTAATTCAAAAAGAAAAAGATAAAAAAATTATAATTAAACCTTTAAAAACAATAGTTAATTCATATTATATTAAAAAAACAGAAAATTCAAAATCAAAAATACAAAAAATTAAATCATTAGATTTTCATTTATCAGAATTATCATCAAGAGCAAAAAAAAAAAGAAATGTATCAACTAAATTTCAAAGTCAATCTATTTCAACAAATTTTAACTCAAAAGGAAGTAATGATTCAAAAAAATTAAATAAAGATAAAAAAAAAATTAGAGATACATCAAAAATTGGAATAAAAATATCATATGAGAATATTTTTGGAAAATCTAGAAAAGATATTTTAAAAAATAAAAATAAAAGTCTTTATATTCAAAATGAAAATTTATTTCCTTCTTCAACTCCTTTGAATATAAGAGAAAAACCTATTAAAAAAATAAATAAATTAAAAAATTTCTTTTTTTCTCATTATACTTCTATTTTTAATTCATCAAAAAAAATTTATCATTCATCTGTTCAATCTTTAATTGAAAATGAAACTTCAATTAAAAAAAATCATTCAAATAAAAAATTCATAATTAGTTTAAATAAAACAAAAAAATCAAATTTAAAATTAAATGATAGTGGTTCAAATAGGAAAAATTAAAATTTTAAAAAATGTATTAAATATAACTTAAATATGAAAATTAAAATTTTTATAAATAAATCAATAAGTTATGAAATAAAAACATTCTATATTTAATTAAAAAAGTAACATATATAAAATCAAGATAATTTCAATTAAATGAATATTTTAATTAAAAATATTAATTTTAATTGATTTAATATATGAATGAAAATGAAATTTAAAAGAATTAATAAAAAGATATATACATTTAATTAATTTGATTTATTTATTTTTCTTTTTTCTTAACTTTCTTCTATCCCTTTTAATACAAGGATAAATTTTTTCTTTTTCATTATCTTTTTTATTTTTTTTATTATCATTGAATTTATATTTATTTGATATAAAATTAACTTCTTTAAGCAATTCTTCAAAATTTTTATCAACATATAATTTATAATTATATAATGTTTCCACATTTCTAGATAATCTCATAATATTAATTATTTCTTTATTTTCTATAATATTATTTTCTAATATATAACCTGAATCAGATATTTTTTTACCTTCTTCATTTGAATACTCATATCTTCCAATTTGGAATTGAATATTAAAAAAGTATTTAGGAGTTTTTTGATTATAATTAATAATATCTTTTTTGGCATGTCCAATTCTTTCATGAAAGTTTTCAATTAAAATATTAACTGCAAAACTTTTTGCTTCATTTCCTTCTTTTTCATCAATTAATTTATTTTCTGATTTAAATAATTTACTCTCATTAATTAACATAATTTGACTTACATCATTATATTCACCTCTTCCAGTATTTCCTTCATTACTTATAAAGAAATATTTAGTTGTTACTTTAATTAAATCCATTTTAATTTCATTAATATTTAATAAAGAACAATTAAAACAATGATGATTATTAAGATAATTAAAACATATATAACTATTAAATTGGAGAATTGGTATAAATAAAGCTGAATTTTCATTTAAATTTTCATATATTTTATTTATTAATAAATAAGATAAATAATATGGGCTTGATTCTTTTAATTCATTTATATTTTTTAAATTAACAAATATTCCATGAATTATTAATTCATTAGTATAACCTAAGAGGATTTTAATTTTATCTCTATTTAAAAAATATTTGATTTTATTAAGTAATTTAATATAATATTTTATAAAGTAAATTTTTGAATTAAAAGTATAATTTGCTAAAAATAAAAAGCATAATTTTTTGATTTTTTTATATTCTTTTCTACTATCTTTAAAAATATAATCTGCATGTCCATTTTTTAAATATTCCTTATAATCAATTTTATTATTATTTAATATTTCAATATCAAATTCACTTTCATTATCTTCATTTTCACTTTCATTACTTTGTTCATCCTCAGTACTTATTTCTAATTTTTCTTCTGTTAAATCAATCTCTTTAAATAATTCTGAATATTTTTCTTTTATTTCTTTTTTATCTCTCTTTAACTCATTAATATTATATTTATAATTTTTGTAAAAATTTGATAATTTAATTTCAAAATCTTTATCCATCTTAAATTTTTTTTTCTTATTTTTTTTTCCTTTTATTTTAGAAATTGAATAAGTAAAATATTTATTATCTAAAGAAATTAAAATAATCTTCTGCCAACTATTATATAATTTAGTTAAATCATTATTGATAATTCCAATTTCTTTTGAATTCATTATATTATATCTTATTCTATATTCATTTAAAAAGATATCGTAATTATTAAGTTCAAAATTTTCTATTATAATTTTATTAGGTAAATGGATTTTATTTTTAAAAAAATATAAAATTTCATAAAATTTACCATTATTATTATTTATGAAGCAATTTATTTTATTAGTATATCCTGTATAAATATAAGTTTTGAAAATTAATATATTATTATTATTATTCATTAAAATAACTTCTTTTGCATTATATTTATCAGTTAAATTTTTATTTATTTCAATTAACATTTCTTTTTCATTAATTAAATATATTTTTTTATCAATTTTAAATTTTGTAAAATAATTATTATTAGAATAATCAATAAAATAAAAATGAATATAAGTAAAATCTTCAAAAATAATTTTTGAAGTATTTGTTATATTTAATATATTGTTATCTGTTATTTTCAAATTATAAAAATAATTAATTCCAGTAAAAGAAATATTTTGAATCAAATTTTCATTTAGATAAATTAATATATTATTATTTTTTATTTTTATTATTTTTTGTTCAAAAGAAATAAAAGATATTTTTCCTTTTAAACTAATAATTTTATTTATTTCAATATTATCAATTTCCTCTAAAAATTTACTTTTTTCTAATTTAATTTTTGAAAATTTTTTAATATCACTCATAATACATTCATTTAATTGATATTTATCCCAATATAAATTTTTTAAATTATAAATTTCATTTTGTTCAAATTTCCTCTTTGAATAATTATGATTTAATTTAATATTAATTTCATTATTATCAGCATCCACAAATTTTCTTTTTTTATTTTCTTTGATATGAAGTAAATTTATTGTAACTAAACAAGATTGATTAATATTTTTTAATTCAATGAAATTATTTACTTCTAAAATTTTTTCACTTGATAATTCATAAAGAATTAAATTATCATTTATTTTTTCTTTCCTTGAAATAATAGTAAAATCTTCAATTAAAAAATATATTTTCTTATTTTTCATTGTAAGAGATATTTTATTAATTCCAAGAATGGAAGAAAAAGGAATATTTGGGTTATTTTTTATTAAAAAATCATTACATTTTTCTCTCTCATTAGATAAGGAATATTGTATTTCTCCTGTATTTTCAATTATATTATATATTCCTATTAATTGTAAAATTTCTTTTTTATTTTTTCTATTTTCTTTTTCAAGTAATAGCTCTTCTTTTTTTTCATTAAATGAAATAAATTCATAATTCCCCATTTTTTACTTTAGTAAAAATTTAATTTAAAATTAAATTAATATTTTAAAATATATTTTATTACTTCATTATATATTAAAAAAAATAAACTATTTAAAATATTATTGTATTGAAAAAATACATAATAAATAAGTAATTATAAATAATATTAAATAAATAAAGAATAAAAATTCATAATATACAAAAATTATAGAAATAAAATATTAAATATAATTTTTTATTGTTTGAGCTTCTTTTTTTTGGATATATTATTATTTTTTTCAAATGTTAAAATAAATTATATCATTTAATTTTCTTTTTATTTTAAATGTTGTTCAGACAATAAAATACTTATTATAAGATATAAGTGTTTTATATTAATAATAAATAATATTTCAAATTATTTTTACTCATCTTCTTCATTATCATTATCAAATAGTTTTTATATTTATTCAAATTATTATCAATTCCAGATTCTGTAAAATCCAATAAATTTTTAGAAAAATTTTTTATTCTACTACAAATTAATTCTTAAAAAAATATTAATTTATATTCTTTAACAAAAAAAAAAAAATT
>Ga0256407_10008520_pt1 | contig 15002 bp, 13 predicted proteins | sample RumenRJG_04DNA_FD_193489 | JGI IMG/M metagenome (GOLD analysis project Ga0256407, IMG submission 193489) | Bovine rumen microbial communities from Lethbridge, Alberta, Canada - RJG_04 | ecosystem: Host-associated > Mammals > Digestive system > Stomach > Rumen | place: Canada: Alberta... | reverse complement strand
TGAAGGTTTGAGATCTTGAGTTAAGAAGAAGGAACTCGAAAGAGTCTGTGTTCAGTTTTGAATGTGCTCGACACCTTGAAAACTAAAGAGAGAAGAAACAAAGAAAGATTAACCGGGGGAAAAGTACCCGGATAAATCTGTTTATTCCTCGATAGCTCAATGGTAGAGCACACGGCTGTTAACCGTGGGGTTGTTGGTTCGAGCCCAACTCGGGGAGCTTAGCGAGGCAGTATGCGAAGCACAGCCAAGCTTAAAGAATCCGTAGCCGGATTCGTAACCCGTATACGGCTCCGTGGTCAAGCGGTTAAGACATCGCCCTTTCACGGCGGTAACACGGGTTCAATTCCCGTCGGAGTCATAATAAAATATGGTGCCATAGCCAAGCGGTAAGGCGTGGGACTGCAACTCCCTGATCGGCGGTTCAAATCCGTCTGGCACCTTAAGTAGATCATTATACCTCTCAATGTTGAGAGGTTTTTTTATTTTTTTTTCTTCGTACAGAAAAATCATTTCTAAAGAATCATTTCTATCCCGGACACGGTTCTTATAAAAGAGTTTCATTGATAAACATATAAAAATACCTCCCGGAGACCCGGGAGGTATAAAAATTTATGCTCTTCATTCCAAATTTTCTTTTTTGTATGTTACCTGATAATTTGCGACTATGTTGGCAACGGCAAATCTGACTTTTTCGATAATTGTTTTCATCAGATTTATATCTTCTTTTTCGAAATGGGGCGTAGGATAGAGCGAAGCCCACATGAAACCGACAATTTCTTTTTGGGAGATCAGAGGCATCATTGCCAGTTTCTCTACAGAGAAGTTAATAAGGGAATCTATCCAGGCGGGATCCAGTTCCTTATATTTCTCCAGATCTGCAGGTGTCTTTACCAGGATACAGTCATCATCACCGAAATCTCTTATCCAATCCTCGGCTACCTTGTAGAGATCCTTACCCATACTCTGTCCGAAGCTTGCATCGATAACATCGCTTTGACCTTCAACGGTGACGATCATTGCTTTCTTATTAACCTTATCCATGGACATTACACAGAAACGTCCTTCTGTATTGCAAAGGTTTGTGATGTCTGAGAGCAGGCCTTTGACTGCGTCTATCATATTTGTGGAATAATTCATCTTGCCGCAGATTTCCAGCAATGTATTTGAAAGCCCGTTGGATGTATCGATGGAATCCTTGGGATCAGCGATCTCTGAGATATCAACTACAAGACAGCAATAGAATATATCCTCACTCTCTTCATCTTCGGTAAGAGGGATCCAGGTAAGATTTGCCCAAACGTCTGAATCTTCCATAGCGGTAAATTTGTGAGCAGGGATCTTCAGGATAGCAGCCTGAAGCGTCATGTCATCTATTGATGAACTTCTTGGGAAATATCTGTCATAAGAAGTATTTTGAACAAAAGATTCCTTTGAGCTTTCGGGCGCTGTCCTGAGCAATTCCTCAAATGCAGAATTGCATGTTACGATATTAATCTCCTTTGCATCGCTGTCCGGAAGCATTTTTACGGATAATATACAGGCCGATTCGCAGATACTGTCAACAAACTTTTGATAGTCCATGTTACTCCTTTCATATCCTTTGGTCACTTGCTCATTCCTCAATATTATATCACGATATCGTACACTTAAGAAGAAAAAGGCCAAGGCGTATTTAGTCAAAACCTACTGAATAATCAGCTGTTTTTTATGATAAAATTACTTACAGGCTAAGTGATGATCTTACAGGAGAGATATTATAAATGATAGATATCGGACAGCAGTTATGGAAATGCGATAATATCCTGAACAACATGGGAATGAGCAAACAGATCGATGAGTTCCACAGAGAGATAATCAGGGAAACATATCTAATCACCATGCTTGATGCGGAGCTTGATAAAGCGGAACTTCTTACGATAAACAGTTTTTTTAAAACAAGATTCAGTCCCGAAGGATTAAAGGAAAGATTCTATGAAGACTGTCAGCTGGAGGGATGCTTTTTAAACAGAGTTCCGGAAACAGTTAGACTTGTTGCTGATAAAGAACGCTTTGACAGAGGCGGAGCACCGGGCATGTTAACTGCAGCCAGAGAATTCTGCATTGCCTTCGAGCAGGCCGGAAATATCGCCATCGGCTGTAACGGTAGCAGAATGAGATATGAGACCGATGCACTTGATGCATATATGAGCATCATGATCAATTTTGTGCGAGAGGCAGAGAAGAAGGAACCGGATCCCGTTAAAAACGACCCGGCCGCTGTTGCGGGAGATTTCGATATCAGGCTTGAAAGCTCAAGAGAGGCCAAGCTGGAAGAGCTTCTCAAAGAAGTGGACTCCATGATAGGTCTTGATTCGGTTAAGAAGGATATTCATGATCTGGTAAATTTCATACGAATTAAGCAATTGCGTGAAAGCAGAGGATTTGAGATCCCGGTCATGTCAATGCATCTTGTTTTTACGGGTAATCCCGGTACAGGTAAAACTACCATTGCCAGAAAGATCGGTGAGATATATAAAGTCCTTGGTGTGCTTGAAACGGGACAGCTCATAGAGACAGACCGTGCAGGAATGGTTTCTGGATATATGGGACAGACTGCGGCCAAAGTTGAAAGTATTGTAGAGAAGGCAAGAGGCGGAATACTTTTCATAGATGAAGCATATACCTTAGTCAGCGGTGCGGATAATGATTACGGACAGGAAGCGGTGGATACTCTTCTTAAGCTGATGGAAGATCACAGAGATGATCTGATAGTCATTGTTGCGGGATATCCGGAGCCCATGGAGAGATTCCTGAATTCTAATCCGGGACTGAGATCGAGATTCAATAAATATATAGTATTTGAGAATTATTCTCATAACGAATTGTTTGAGATCTTTAAGAACTTTTGCGAGAAAAATGATTATAAGTTTGCGCCGGAGCTTCATGAAGTCATTCTTCAGCACATACAGAATCTGATAATCAAGAAGGGTGACAAGTTTGCAAACGGAAGAGAGATAAGAAATTATTTCGAGAAGGTTGTAACGAAACAGGCTAACCGCATAGTTGCACAGAGTAAAGGCAGCGTGGAGGAGCTTATAAGTATAACTGCAGAGGATCTTGATTGCGAATAAGGAGGGTGGATTTATGGTAGATTACACTGAAGGTTCGGGCAAGCAGTATCATACGGGGGTGGGCCCCGATGATATAGGAAAATATGTCATAATGCCGGGAGACCCCAAGCGGTGTGAGGCTATTGCAAAACATTTTGATGATATGCATCTTGTAGCTGATGTCAGAGAATTCATGACATATACGGGTACGCTTGCAGGTGAAAAGGTGAGCGTTACATCCACCGGTATCGGAGGACCGTCGGCGTCCATTGCGATAGATGAGCTGGCAAAGTGCGGCGCACATACTTTCATAAGAGTAGGTACATGCGGCGGAATGCGTGAAGATGTCTGCGGCGGAGATATAGTCATCGCCAACGGTGCCATCAGAAATGAAGGTACCAGCAGAGAGTTCGCTCCGATAGAATTCCCGGCAGTACCTGATGTGAAAGTAATGAATGCTCTTATTCAGTCCGCCGGGAACCTGGGACTTACTCATCATGTGGGTGTTGTACAGTGCAAAGATTCATTCTTCGGACAGCATGAACCGGAGATAATGCCGGTAAGCTACGAGCTTCAGAATAAATGGGAAGCGTGGCTTAGAATGGGCTGCCTTGCTTCGGAAATGGAATCGGCAGCATTGTTCATAGCAGGAGCATTTTTAAAGGTCAGAGTCGGTTCATGCTTCCTGGTAGTGGCTAATCAGGAAAGAGCAAAGAAGGGACTTTCCAATGTTCAGGCTCATGATACCGGTGATGCCATAAAGACTGCGGTGGAAGCATTAAAAATACTTATAGAAAATGACAGGAAGGGCAAGTAAGAATAATGAGATGGCTTAAATTCAGAGTAGAGACCGTTGAAGAAGCAGAAGATATCCTTATTTCCGATCTCTACGATGCAGGTTTTGAAGGTGCACAGATCGAGGATAAGCAGCCGTTATCGGCGCTTGATAAGGAGAGGATGTTCGTTGATATCCCCCTGGATCCGGGAGAAGATGACGGTAAGGCTTACTTGAGCTTTTTCGTAGAGGCACCGGAAGATGAAGCTGAAAGAAAGGCACTGGCAGAGGAGCATAAGGCAACGATAATGAACGTCCTTGAAGATGCGAAGGCATTCATGGATATAGGTTCCGGAGCAGTTGAAGTTTCAGAGACAGAGGATCTTGACTGGATCAATAACTGGAAGAAATATTTTCACAGCTTCTATATCGATGACATCCTTGTGATCCCTTCCTGGGAAGATGTTCAGCCCTCTGATAAGGACAAGATGATCCTTCATATCGATCCGGGGACAGCCTTCGGAACAGGTATGCATGAGACCACACAGTTATGCATCCGTGAACTTAAAAAATATGTGACAAAAGAGAGTGATCTCCTCGATGTGGGAACCGGAAGCGGCATCCTCGGAATACTCTCCTTAATGTTCGGAGCAAAGAGAGTGACCGGAACGGATCTGGATCCCTGTGCCGTGGATGCAGTGGCTGATAATCTCAGACAGAACGGACTTGAGGGAGCGGATAATTTTAAGCTGATACTTGGGAATGTGATCGGAGACCGCAAGGTCATAGAAGAGGTTCTTGAGAGTAATGCGGGAAAGAAATTCGACATCGTCACCGCAAATATCCTTGCGGATGTACTGGTACCGTTGACTCCCTATGTTACAGAGATGATAAAGAAGGACGGAATATATATCACTTCCGGTATCATCGAAGGAAAAGAAGATCTGGTGGCAGAGACAATGAAGGCTAACGGCTTTGAAGTAGTGAATATCGGACAGCAGGGAGAATGGAGGAGTGTTACGGGAATCTACAGAGGTTGATTCTTCCCGTGACCAGCTGATATGCAGCATTTTTTTGTAAAACCGGAGCAGATAACGGGAAATAAGATAATCATCACAGGTGAGGATGTTAAGCATATTAAAAACGTCCTCAGGATGAAACCCGGCGAAGAGATAAGCATAAGCAACGGTGTGGATGATAATGAATATCGTGCGGAGATATCTCAGATCGGCGAGGATGAGATAATCTGTGACCTGCTCTTCGTTAAGGAAGACGGTGTTGAGCTTCCGGTGATGTTTACTCTTTTTCAGGGAATGCCCAAGTCGGACAAGATGGAGCTCATCATTCAAAAGGCTGTGGAGCTTGGAGTGGCAAGAGTGGTTCCGGTGGAAACGGCAAGGGCGGTTGTAAAGCTCGATGGCAGGAAAGCTCATGCTAAGACCGAGCGCTGGAGAAAGATAAGTGAGGCTGCTGCCAAGCAGAGCAAGAGAGCTTTTGTTCCTGAAGTCACTCTTCCCATGACAATGGAAGAAGCGGTCCGGATGGCCGGAAAACTTGATATTTCGGCTATTCCCTATGAGCTTGCCAAGGGCATGGATACCATGCGTGAGTTTGTGGAGAAAGTTAAAGGCCTTGCGAACAGATCCAAAGACGGAGACTTACTTGTCCCCACGGCGGGTATTTTCATCGGACCTGAGGGGGGCTTTACGGAAGAAGAAGTGACACTTGCCGCAGAAGCGGGGATAGTGCCCGTCTCCCTGGGAAGAAGGATACTCAGAACAGAGACTGCTGGAATGGCAGTCTTATCGATACTTATGTATGAAACGGAAATTTGATAAAGGCGGCATTTAAATAATGGAGATCTATCTTGATAATTCAGCAACAACCGTTGTCTGCCCCGAAGCGGCTGCTGTGATGAACAAAGTATTCACTGAGGATTACGGTAATCCTTCCAGTGCACATATGAAGGGCATGGAGGCTGAGGCCTATCTGCGTCAGGCGAAAGAGAAGCTTTCGAAGATACTCAGATGCAAACCCGGAGAGATATTATTCACTTCCGGCGGAACGGAAAGTGACAACCTGTCTCTGATCGGAACGGTTCACGCAAAGAAAAAGCAGGGGAAGCACCTCATCACAACGCAGATCGAGCATCCCGCAATATTGCGGACAATGGAATATCTCGAGAGGGAGGAAGGCTGCAGTGTTACTTATCTTCCCGTGAATAATGAAGGCCTGGTATCCCTTGATATGCTTAAAGCAGCCATAACTCCGGGGACGATACTTGTGTCTGTCATGCATACCAATAATGAGATAGGTGCTAAGCAGCCGATCGAAGAGATAGGAAAATACTTAAAGGCAGAACATCCCGAAATCACTTTCCATGTGGATGCCGTGCAGGGATTCGGGAAAGATCTTATCTATCCCCGTCAGGCAGGTATAGATCTGCTCAGTGTAAGTTCTCATAAGATACACGGTCCCAAGGGCATGGGATTCTTATATATCGCAGAAAAAACAAAACTTGCGCCCATAACCTTCGGCGGAGGCCAGCAGGGAGGCATGCGTTCCGGAACAGAGAACGTGCCCGGTATCGCAGGTATGGCAGCAGCTGCCGCAAGAGTTTACGGGGATCTTACGGCTGAGACTGACGGGCTCTACAGATTAAAGAAACACTTCAGTGAGGAGCTGCTTAAGATAGAAGGTGTGACTTTAAACGGCCCCGCACTTCCGACGGATGGAGACGAGGACGGATGGAAGCGGATATCGGCGCCGCATATAGTCAGTGCATCCTTTGCGGGTGTGCGTTCGGAGGTTCTCCTTCATGCACTGGAAGAAAAAGGCATATATGTATCTGCGGGAAGCGCATGTGCAACCCATAAAGTTTCATTGTCGGATACGCTTCAGGCCATAGGGCTTAAGAAGGAATTAATGGATTCAACACTGAGATTCAGTTTTTCTGTTTATACAACAGAGGCTGAACTTGAAAAAACATTAGAAGCTTTAAAAGAGATATTACCGGAACTCAGAAAATACAGTCGTCATTAACAGACAGGAGAGTGGGATGCTTCCTTTTAGGACAAATGTCATAATCTTTATCGTGGAATTTCTTTGTGCGGTTTTACTTCAGACGGTATACGTACTGTCGGAACTGGGACTGCGGACAGCGCTTTTGGTGGGATTAGGTCTCCTGCCTGTGCTTTTGGTATTTATCCTGTCCCTCAAGATCACACAGGAGAAGGTCGTGATCAGGTGCCTGATGTATTCCGGCCTTGCTTCTTTCTATTATATGTGCACGGCATCCCATACCGAGGCGATGCTGGTATTCATGCTCTTAGCCATGAGTATCAACCTGGCGCTTTTCCTGGATCAGTATATTGAGACGGAATATTTTATCGTATCCACTGCGATACTTATCATCATCGGTATACTTCAGAAGGATGTGGTCACTGCTTTCTTCGATATGACGCAGTATGTTGCCTACATTACCATGTATGCTTTCGCCGGTGTTGCAATGGTATTCATCACTTACAGCATCAATCGATATAAGAGGCAGATGGAGGAAAAGGCAGCCGTTGCGGAAGAAGCACTGGAAGCCAAGTCTAATTTCCTTGCCAACATGAGCCATGAGATCCGTACCCCCATGAATGCCATATACGGTATGGCTGAGCTTCTTGAGGGAAGGAGCAGAGAGAAGACGGAGCAGGAATATGTTGCCATGATAAAACGTTCCTCCGAAAATCTTCTTTCCATTATCAATGAGATACTTGATTTCTCGAAGGTTGATGCGGGAAAGCTGGAGATAATAGAGGAACCTTATAATTTTAACGAGATGCTGCAGGATGTTGTCACCATCATCGAGTTCAGGATACGTGACAGGAACTTACAGTTTATTCTTGATATAGGAAAGAACATCCCCAGAGAGCTTATCGGTGATGCCAACAGGGTCAGACAGATACTCATCAACCTGTTGAACAATGCGGCCAAATTTACCAATCAGGGTTCCGTGACACTGGTGGTACGCTGGGATGAGGAGCGGGATTTTGCGACTCCAATCGGAAGACTGACGATGAAGGTTACGGATACCGGTATAGGTATCGATAAGGAAAATATAGGAAAACTCTTTACTGCATTCGGTCAGATCAATACCAAGAAGAACCGAAATGTGGAAGGAACCGGACTCGGTCTTGCCATATGTAAAAAGCTCATCGACGCCATGGGCGGTATCATCAACGTTACATCCGAGATCAACAAGGGTTCAACATTCACCGTAGTGATACCGCAGAAGATACATGATGCCACACCGGAAGACTTCACATTCAAGCGTCTGGAAAATATAATCCCGGGCGGAAAATACTCCGCAGACTTCGTGGCACCAAAGGCCAAGGTCCTGATCGTTGATGATAATAAGGTCAACAGACAGGTTGCCCAGGAACTTATGAAACTCTTCGGATTTGAAGCCAAGACGGCGGAAAGCGGACAGGAAGCCATTGATCTGGTGGCACACCATCTGGTGACATACGACATTATCTTCATGGATCATATGATGCCTTATATGGATGGTGCGGAAGCAACGCAGAAGATAAGGCAGCTCGACAGTGCCTATGCAAAGAAGGTTCCCATCGTTGCACTTACAGCCAATGCCATCAAGGGCGTGGATAAGCAGCTCATATCAATGGGAATGAATGATTATATAGCTAAGCCCATCAAGGTGGATCAGTTAAGCGCCATCTTAAAGAAATGGCTTCCGGACAGCAAGATATTCCCTGCGGGAACATCCATGGAAGCTGTTGAACGTGCAGAAAACAGCATCCCCTGGGATCGTCTGTCGCATGAGGAGTTTTTAGAGAAGCTTGAGGGAATAGATACGGACACGGGAATAAAGAACTGTGCGGGCAATGTTGACGGATATATCGAACTGCTCAAGACCTATGCAGGTTCCAACCTGGTCAATCTCTTAAACGAATTCTACGAACAGGAAGATCTGGAAAACTACGGAGTGACGGCTCATTCCATTAAGGGTGCGAGCCAGTCCATAGGCGCTCTGGATGTTGCCGATATGGCATACGGAATGGAGAGAGCGGCAAAGAGAGGTGACATAACTTTCATCTGGGATCATCACGAAGAGATGACGGAGATGTATACTCAGATCCTCAACATGCTTAAGAAGATCTTCTATTCAACATACTGATCATCAGATCCAACCGCCGTCAACGGTGATTATCTGTCCTGTCATATAGGCGGGAGCACCGGCGGCAAGAACAACAGCATCAGCAATCTCAGAAGGCAGGCCAATGCGATCGGCGGGAATCTCCGCTATCACGGCCTGCTTTTCTTCGGCACTTAAATGGCCGTTCATCTCAGTATCCACAAAACCGCAGGCGATAGCATTGACGGGGATATGGCTGGGAGCAAGCTCCTTGGCCAGAGCCTTTGTAAAAGCATTGACGGCGCCCTTGCTTGCGGAATAGGCAGCTTCGGTGGCCGCACCCACAACACCCCACACGGAAGATATATTGATGATGCGTCCGGCAGGGTCATTCTCATTTCGTAAAAATACGGGGATGGCTTCCCTGCAGGTGTAGAATACGCTGTTTAGATTGACACCCATGGTCCGGTTCCAGTCTTCGTCACTCATATCCTGGAGGAGTCCCACATAAGAGATGCCGGCATTATTGACCAGTAGATCCAGATGATCTATGGAAGAGAACATGTCTTTAACGAAAGCCGGATCGGATATATCGCCGACATGAGTCGTGATATGGCAGGAGTGCTTTTCCGTAAGTTCATCGGCAAGGGCCTTTAATTTATCCGGATGACTGTATCCTGTTATGATGAGATCGTATCCGGCTTTAGCCAGAGCAGCGGCGATAGCATTTCCGATCCCTCTTGAAGCGCCTGTTACGAGCGCGGTCTTTTTTTTCAGTATCTCTTCGGATCCCATGATCGGTTCCTTTCGTTTTTTTCATATCAACAATGTGAATTATAGCATATGGATCGTGTACACGAATAAGCAAAAAAGTGGCACTGGTTGACAAAACTATTATCAGATGATATATTTAACAAATCGTAACAAATTCGTAACAAATAAAAAGAAAATTAAGGTATGCAGATAAAGAGAAAACATGGAATGGCAATGATAACGGGAATGGCTGTTGTAGCATTCGCTTCTGTGATCGGACAGGGAATGCATACGTCATTTTTCTCACAGGCCGCAGGCTCAAATGCCGCAGGTGCTGTGACAGTTGTTGAAGCCAAGCAAATAATGCCGGTGATCGGCGCGGCAGCGGCTCTTGAAGAGAAGACTCCCGCAACGGTTATGGCTGAGCTTACACCCGCAGGTGCGGCAGGCGCCCTTGTATTGGATGATGCCGGAGCCAAGTCGGCAGCAGAGAGTGCGGTACTTTCCGTTACCGAAGCCGAGGGCTTCGCGGAGGAGATCAAGGTTGCTCAGGCAGAAGCCGAGGCAGAAGAACTCGCCAGAGATCCGGAACATTTCAGCAGTCTTGTTATCGCTAAGGTTAATGACTTTGTTAATGTTCGTGATATTCCCAGCACCGACGGAGAAGTGGTCGGAAAGCTTTACGATAAGTCAGCCGGTCAGTTCCTCGGAGAAGAGGACGGATGGTACAAGATCTCATCCGGTAATGTGACAGGATATGTTAAGGCAGAATATTGCGTGACAGGTGATGATGCCATTGAGCTTGCCAAGAAGGTCGGCACGAGAATGGCTGTTGTTAATACCACGACACTTAAGGTCCGTGCAGAGGCCTCGGTTGATTCAGAGGTACTCGGACTTGTTCCCATAGAGGAAGAGCTGGTTGTTCTCGAAGAGACGGAAGACTGGATCAAGGTTTCCATCGAAGAGGGTGACGGTTACGTATCGAAGGAATTTGTTAATTTAAGAACAGATTTCGTTCATGCCGAATCCAAGGCAGAGGAAGAAGCAAGACTTGCCCGTGAAGAAGCTGAGAGAAAGGCCGCAAGACAGGCTGCCGAAGCTGCAAGAGCAAGCGCTTCCAAGAAGAAGAATAATAATTCCAATAAGAGCGGTGCAAATTACACTGTTCCCGATATCTCCGGAAGCGGACTTGGAACAGAAGTTGCCCAGTATGCATGTCAGTTCGTAGGTAACCCTTACCAGTACGGCGGTTCCAGTCTTACACAGGGAACCGACTGCTCGGGATTCGTTATGAGTGTATATGCGCACTTCGGTGTATCGCTTCCTCACTCATCCACAGCGGATCGTCAGAGAGGAACTGCGGTTGAAGGTGGTCTTGAGAATGCACAGCCCGGTGATATACTTTGCTACTCAGGTCATGTGGCGATCTACATCGGTGACGGAAAGATCGTTCATGCAAGTACATCACGTACCGGAATCGTCATCGGTAATGCGAATTACAGAGGACTGCTCGCGATCAGAAGAATCTTCTAAGTTCGATATCAGAAGACAGACTTACAAAAGAGAGCTCGTATGAGCTCTCTTTTTTCGCGTTAACGAGCCTGACGTGCAATATCATGCCTGCGATCCGGGGGCACCTAAAGACTGTTTGCTTGGTTGTACGGAGGGCGGTTTTATGGTATAATCGCAGATATAATAATAATGCCCGCGGAAGAAAATGATCCGCCGCGGAGTGTGAGCCTCAAGTGTGAACCGCATTTAATGACAAGGAGGGATCTGAGTATGAAATTTGTTATTTTAGGCAAGAATATCGAACTGACAGATGGACTTCGCAGTGCCGTTGAAGAGAAGATCGGAAAGCTGGAGAAGTACTTCACCGAGGATACAGAGGTACATGTTACTCTGTCTGTAGAAAAAGATCGTCAGAAGATCGAGGTTACTATCCCGGTTAAGGGCAGCATCATCCGTTCCGAACAGGTAAGCAATGATATGTATGTTTCCATCGATCTTGTTGAGGAGATCATTGAGAGACAGCTTAAGAAATATAAGACAAAGCTTACGGACAAGCATCAGGATGGCGGATATTTCAAGAAGGAGTACCTTGAGAAGGACTTCATGGATGATGAGGAGATCAAGATCATCCGTACCAAGAAGTTCGACATCAAGCCCATGTATCCCGAAGATGCATGCGTACAGATGGAGCTCTTAGGACATAACTTCTATGTATTCTGTAATGCGGAGACAGACCAGGTCAATGTAGTATATAAGAGAAAGGGTAACACCTACGGTCTTATCGAGCCTGAGATCTGATAAAAGGGTCTTTAGATGATTGCAAAGCGGCTTCCCGTATCGGGGAGCCGCTTTTTTGTCCGGATCAGACGGAGAGATAATATTGCCCGATGACAAAGAAAGGCCGGGGGGATGTATGAAAATGGCGCCCTGATCAAGGACGCCCTGAAATATGTCTGATATGCTGTTTTGCGGATTTCGTATCCGTATCGGGAGCTGCGATATCTTCAAGGATAAGCCTGACCATTTCATGCCGCTCTCTTGGTATGCCTGCGCCGCAAAGCCTCTGAGGCTCATCCGCACGGTGTTTTATCACATCATCGATGGTCATTGAGAACGCACCGGGGAAAGCCCATAGTACATGGTCGATGGCCATCTGATCTTTGAAGAGTTCCATCTCCGTCTCTGCATTCCGGATGAGCTCACGGTATTGAGGATAGCGGAGTGCGTCCTCTTCATCGGGCTTAAAATCGGCGATGGTTGTTCCTGTATGCTTTATTCCGAATTTGACTGCCAGATCCATGACGGTAGTGCGGTAGGCCATATCGAAGATCTTATTGTATGTATCTTCGTCGATCTTAAATCTGTTCATGGCAAGGACCAGATCCAGGGCGGTGCAGTATTTTGACATCCCGTATTCGTCGGTATACTGAGGGAATCTGTTATTCTCGGGACCGCGGTCCGTAAGAGAGCGCCCTTCCGGCTTGTTGTAGTATTTAAGTATCCACTCGGTCTCATCAACGGTAAAGACAACGGAGGCAGCTTCTGCAAGGGTAAGGCATCCTTCGCGGTCGGGGATAAATTTTAATTTTTCTTTTGCTTCTTCTTTAGTCATGGCCTCATTTTATCACAAGAAGAAAAAAATATATGTAAAATCCTTCCGGTAGTTGTAAAATGATCGGGAATGGTATTTGAAATCAATTTAAACCAAAGAGAAAGGCAGGTTATTGAAATATGGCAATAAGAGTAGGAATACTGGGATACGGTAATCTCGGAAGAGGCGTTGAGAAGTCAGTTCTCGCAAGCAAGGATGAGGAGCTGGTAGGAGTTTTCACGAGAAGAGATCCTTCAGGCGTTAAGACTGTTTCAGGAGCAAAGGTTTTCAAGGCCGATGATCTTAAGAATATGACATCCGATATAGATGTACTTGTTATCTGTGGCGGTTCCGCAACGGATCTTCCCAAGATGACACCCGAGTACGCAAAGATGTTCAATGTAGTAGACAGCTTTGATACACATGCTGCAGTACCCGAGCATTTCGCTGCTGTTGATGCGGCTTCAAAGGAAGCAGGAAAGATCGGCGTTATCTCATGCGGATGGGATCCCGGTATGTTCTCGCTTAACAGACTCTATGCTCATTCCATACTTCCCGATGGCAAGGATTACACTTTCTGGGGAAGAGGCGTGAGCCAGGGTCATTCCGATGCGGTTCGTCGTATCGAAGGCGTTAAGGATGCAAGACAGTATACTGTTCCCGTAGAGGCATCCGTTGCAGCTGTACGTGAAGGCAAGGATCCCGAGCTTACCACAAGACAGAAGCATACAAGAGAGTGCTTCGTTGTTGCAGAGGAAGGTGCAGACAAGGCAAGGATCGAGAAAGAGATCAAAGAGATGCCCAACTACTTTGTCGATTACGATACAACAGTAACATTTATCAGCGAAGAAGAGATGAAGCGTGATCATGCAAGGCTTCCTCACGGAGGTTCCGTGATCTATTCCGGCAAGACAGGTGACACAAAGCATGTCATAGAGTATTCTCTTAAGCTCGAGTCCAATCCCGAATTCACGGGAGCTGTACTGGCAGCAGTTGCACGTGCGGCATACAGGATGAACAGTGAAGGAGCGAAGGGCGCCAGGACAATGTTCGATATCGCTCCCGCATATCTTTCACCCGAGACACCCGAGTACTTAAGAGCACATATGCTGTAAGGAAAAACAAATTGAACGGTATACGTAAAAATATGAAAGCCTGCCTGATCATTTCCGGCGGCGATTATGATGATACATGTTTAAAGGTGACCGCGGCTCCGGAAGGGACCGCGGTTTACTGCAATGCAAAGAAAAATGATGGGGAAACTGATGAAGCCTATGGCTTTGTGATCGCCTGCGACAGAGGCTATCATCATGCGATCCGCATGGGGATCATGCCCGATGTGCTTGTCAGCGACTTTGATTCATTTGACGGAGAAGTGGATGAGAGTGTGATCGTTGAAAGACATCCTTCAGCGAAAAATGATACGGACACCATGCTGGCTGTAAAATATGCGCTTGAACACGGATATGAAAAAATAGATATCATATGCGGGCTTGGCGGACGGGCCGATCATACTTTCGCAAATTATCAGACGGGAGTTTATGCTGCCGGTCGCGGAGCGGAGATCTCATTTTTATCTGCGGACACAAGGATATATTTTCTTGCGGGAAACGGTGTAAATACTCTGGAACTGGATTCCGTGAAAGGATACGGATTGTCTGTTTTTTCCATGACGGAAAAATGTAAGGGCCTCGTACTTCGGAATGTGGCTTACGAGACGGAAGGAATAGAGCTGACTCATGATGCGGCGGAGCTTACCGGAGAGAGCAATGAGTTTTCGGATGAGGGGAAAAGAGCATTTATCTCTCTGGAGACAGGTACTCTCATGGTGATGATATGTCGGAAATGAGATGAGGTGAACAGAGGACGAAAGTTATGTAAACACCGGGGCGAAAAACCCGTAAAATGCACAAAAATAAAGAAGATTTGGGCAATCATTTTATTGCAAACAGACACCCTCTATGGTAGAATATTCACGCTGACTGCGGACAGAAAAATCATATTTTTCCATCCGGACAGCGTGAATTTTTTAACCTAAAACAAATTTATTATATGGAGGAAAAGCAATGGGTAAGAAAATCGTACTTGCGGGCGCATGCCGTACTGCTATCGGCACAATGGGCGGAGGACTTTCAACTA
>Ga0256407_10008518_pt1 | contig 15005 bp, 10 predicted proteins | sample RumenRJG_04DNA_FD_193489 | JGI IMG/M metagenome (GOLD analysis project Ga0256407, IMG submission 193489) | Bovine rumen microbial communities from Lethbridge, Alberta, Canada - RJG_04 | ecosystem: Host-associated > Mammals > Digestive system > Stomach > Rumen | place: Canada: Alberta... | reverse complement strand
GTTTTTCGCATGGTCATCATTTTAAGTTAATCATTCTCGAATGAATGCAGAAAATCCGAAGAACGGATAACGACAGAGTGAGATGTCGAGGAAAAGGAAAAGCCCTATCACTATTGATCGTGCCGCAGTCATGACGACCAAAGGCTCTGCATCAAAGGTGATAAGGCTTTTATTTGATAGCGTTACTGATTAGTCTCTCAGGATGTTGACGAGAAGCGATGCTACAGAGGTCGATATACTGATGAACGAGAACCAGATGGTGGTCGACTGTCCGAGAGCGGAGTTCTTAGCCTTGGTGGCATTGGGCTCCACGTAAATGATATCGTTCTGCTGCACATAATAATAAGGTGAATTGATGAAGTTGGCATCGGTAAGGTCGATTCTGTGAACCGACTTCTTTCCGGTGGCATCCTCACGGATGAGCATCACATTCTCACGCTTTCCATAGAGGGTCAGGTCACCACCACTTGCCAAAGCCTCAAGTATGCTCATCTTCTCGGTAGTCACCGGCACGACTTTAGGACTGGAGAAATCACCAATTAGTGTGATGCGGAAACTCGACATTCTCACGGTAACCACAGGTTTCTCGCTCTTGGCCAGATAGGGAGCGATTTTCTCTTCAATTGTCCTCTCGCACTCACGCTTTGTGAGTCCCTGAACATGAATTCTACCCACAATGGGGAAATTAATATACCCTTCGTTGTCGACGAGGTAACCTTGCAACGAACCACCACCCGATGACAATCCACCATCAGCAGTCAAAGTCCTAGAAACAGTAAGGTTGAAAGGATGCGAGACCACGGGGTCGGAAGTATGCACGGTGATGGTAAGCTGGTCTTTTGGCATAATCCTTGCGTCGAACAGTCCTTTGGATGCAGAGAGGTCGAGAGAGTCGATATTCTGCATGTAAGGCACCTGCTTGCTCGTCTGGCAACTATTCATAAAGACGATGACCATCATCGCCACCAAAGGTAATAGAATTTTCTTCATTTCAAGATTACGATTAAAATTTCTGCAAAATTAGTGTTTTTTTTCTAACTGACAAATATTTTTGTTGAAAGATTAAAAAAAGGCGACCGAGAACACTTCTCAGCCGCCTTATAGTCACCAAACTCAAGCGTAAAGCTTTAATAGAATTTGAAGTAATTCTTGGCGTTATTATAACTGATATCCTCCACCATTCTGGAGAGCGACTCCATGTCGTCGGGGAGCAATCCATTCTCCACGTCGTTTCCAAGCAGGTTGCAGAGGAGTCTGCGGAAATACTCATGACGCGGATATGAGAGGAACGAACGCGAGTCGGTGAGCATGCCCACGAAGCGGCTCAGCAGTCCGAGCACGGAGAGCGCGTTCATCTGCCTCGTCATGCCATCGAGTTGGTCGTTGAACCACCATCCCGAACCAAACTGGATTTTTCCTGGGCACGAACCATCCTGGAAGTTGCCGAGCATTGTGGCAATCACCTCATTGGCACAAGGATTGAGCGTGTAGAGGATAGTACGTGTGAGTTTGCCCTCAGCATTGAGATGATTGAGGAAATGGCTCATAGCACGGGCTGTGTTGAACTCTCCAATAGAGTCGAAACCCGTATCCGGACCCAGACGGTCGTACATCAGACTGTTGTTGTCACGGATGGCGCCGTAGTGGTACTGCTGTGTCCAGTTGCTGTCGTAGTCCATCTCGGCCATAACGGTGAGGAAGCAGTGCTTGAACTGTCTCACCTCGGTGTCGAAGAGTTGCTGTCCACGGAGAGCCTTCTCGAAAATGATCTCAATCTGGCTGTCGGTGTAAGGCTCATCGTAGAATTCCTCGATGCCATGGTCACTCAGGCGGCATCCATTCTCATGGAAGAAGTCATGTCGGCGCTGCAGAGCGTCGACCATATCCTTGAACGACTTGATGTCGATGTCGGCCACCTCGCCCAATTGCTTCACATACGCAGCAAACTCAGGTTTCTCAATGTTCATGGCCTTGTCGGGGCGCCATGCCGGTATCATCTTGATCTCGAACCCACTCTCACGGGTCTGTTTGTGATACCTGAGGTCGTCGACAGGATCATCGGTGGTGCAGACACACTCTACGTTATATCTGCGCATCAGTCCACGGGCCGTATACTCAGGGAGTTTGAGTTTCTCATTACACTCGTCGAAAATCTCGCGTGCCGTCTTCGGTGAGAGGAGTTTCTCTATGCCGAAAGCCGTCTTCAACTCGAGGTGAGTCCAATGATAGAGAGGGTTGCGGAAAGTATAAGGCACTGTTTCGGCCCATTTCTCGAATTTTTCCCAGTCGGTAGTATCTTTTCCGGTGCAGAACCTCTCGTCAACGCCATTGGTACGCATAGCACGCCACTTATAATGGTCGCCTCCCAACCACAGTTCGGTGATGCTGCTGAACTTGTGGTCGTTGGCCACCATTTCGGGTATGAGGTGGCAATGATAATCGATGATGGGCATTTTAGCCGCATGATTGTGGAAAAGGTCCTGTGCGGTTTTTGTTTGCAGCAGGAAGTTGTCGTCCATGAATTTTTTCATAAGTAAATATGTTTTAGTTGGAATGTTTTTAAGGTTCACTCTTTGGCAGGAAGGCCGGCCGGTGTATGAAGCCGTCCTGACCCAGTTTGAAAAACTATGCAAATATAAGGAAAATATTTTGTATTCCGTCATTTTTAAATTATATTTGCAGAGAAAAATACGCAAACGATGTCGTACACCGAAGACAAGTCACCCTCAAGCACCACCTATCACCGCACTGGCAAGGTATTGCTCATCTACACTGGTGGTACGATTGGCATGGGCTGCAACCCCTTGACCCGTGCCCTGGAGCCGCTCGACTTTGAGCATTTGTCGAAGAACATGCCCGAGTTCAAATACCTGAACACGAGCATCGACACCTACCATTTCTCCCCTCCCGTCGACAGCAGCGACATGACCCCACGGATGTGGGCGCACCTGGTGCGCATCATCTCAATGAACTACAACGACTACGACGGCTTTGTGGTGCTTCACGGCACCGACACGATGGCCTATACGGCCTCGGCCCTGTCGTTCATGCTCGAGAACCTGACCAAGCCTGTGATCCTCACAGGCAGTCAGTTGCCCATAGGCCAGTTGCGCACCGATGGCAAGGAGAATCTGGTGACCAGCATTGAGTTGGCTTCAGCCCATCACCCCGATGGCCGTGCCATCGTTCCCGAGGTGTGCATCTACTTCAGCGGGCACCTGCTTCGTGGCAACCGTGCCACCAAGCAAAGCGCCGACGGCTTCAACGCCTTCGCCACATTCAACTATCCCGTGTTGTGCAATGCGGGTGTGGAGTTTGTGTATGCCAGCAGCAACCATATCCTGTCGCCCGACTTCAGCAAACCGATGACACCACATATGGAGATGGACACCAATGTGATCGTGCTATCGCTATTCCCCGGCATTCAGGAGTGCTTCCTTCGCCACGTGTTCGAAGCCCCGGAGTTGCGCTCAGTGGTGATGCGCACCTTTGGCAGCGGCAATGCCCCCCAGAAGACATGGCTTCTCCGTTTGCTCAAGGAAGCGAGTGCCCGGGGTGTGACGGTGGTGAACATCAGCCAATGCATATCGGGGCGTGTGGAGATGGACCGATACGACACGGGGTTCCAGCTGAAGAGTGCCGGTGTGATCAGTGGTTACGACAGTACGGTAGAGAGTGCCGTCACCAAGTTGATGTATCTCCAGGCCCTTTATACCGACCCCCACACCATCCGCCAACTGATGAACCAGTCGCTGTGTGGTGAAATCAGCATATAATCATTCATACCAAATACCTATACACAATGAAATCATTAAAAGGAACAAAGACAGAGAAAAACCTGCAAGAAGCATTTGCAGGCGAGAGCCAGGCCCGCAACAAGTACACCTATTGGGCATCAAAGGCCAAGAAAGATGGTTACCAGCAGATAGCCGCCATTTTCGAGGAAACCGCCAACAACGAGAAGGAGCACGCCAAAATGTGGTTCAAATTGCTCGAGGGCGGCAGTATCCGCAGCACTGAGGAGAACCTGAAGGCCGCTGCCTCGGGTGAGAATTTCGAGTGGACCGACATGTACGACCGCATGGCTCGTGAGGCCGAAGAGGAAGGTTTTGACGACATTGCCGCCAAATTCCGTGCCGTAGCAGCCATCGAGAAGCACCACGAGGAGCGCTATTTGAAACTATTGAAGAACATTGAGGACAAAGTGGTGTTCTCGCGCGATGGCGACTGCATCTGGCAATGCCGCAACTGTGGTCACATTGTCGTGGGCAAGGATGCTCCCGAGATTTGTCCGGTTTGCGACCATTCGCAGAGCTATTTTGAACTGAAGGCCGAGAACTACTAATCTCCTGCCAACCATCTGAAAAGGGGTTAAGAGCCGAGACTCTTAACCCCTTTTCTGGTTGATGCCATCGGCGGATGGCCTAATGTCTTAGTCCTGGAAATAGACACGCTTCACCCGGTTGCTCACGGAAGTGAGCACCTCGTAAGGTATGGTTCCAAGCACATCCGAGAGCTCGGTCACAGGCAGATGGTCGCCGAAAATCTCTACGGTGTCGCCTTCCTGGCAAGGGATGTCGGTGACATCGACCATTGCCACATCCATGCAGATATTTCCAAGATATGGCGCACGCTGTCCGTTTACCAGACAGTAGCCACGTCCTCTTCCCAGACCCCGGTTCAGTCCGTCGGCATATCCTATAGGGATGGCAGCCACCACGCTGTCGCGTGTGAGCACCCCTTTCCGGCTATACCCCACCGTCTCCTCCTTGGGCACCTTCCGCAGTTGCAGGATGGTGGTCTTCAGCGTACTGACATTGTTAATCACATGTCCGTCGCGGCTGTCGATACCATAGAGCCCCAGTCCGAGTCGGCACATATCGAGTTGCCGTTCAGGGAAATGCTCTATGCCCGCGCTGTTGTCGATATGTCGCAGGATTTTGTGCGAGAAGGCGGCCTGCAATTTCTCCGAAGCCTGCAAGAACCGTTCGTACTGCAGTTGGGAGAAATGGTTGAAGTCGTCGGAGTCGGAGCCCACGAAATGCGAGAACACCGACCTGGGCAATACCGCATTCTGTCGTTTCAGTCGTTGTATGAGCTCATCCATATCCTTTTCCGGGTCGAATCCCAGGCGGTGCATTCCGGTGTCGATCTTCAGGTGCACGGGATAATTGTAGATGCCCTCTTTCCTGGCCGCGGCCACCAAAGCGTCGAGCAACCGGAAACTATACACCTCGGGTTGCAGTTCGTAATCGAAGATGGTCTTGAACGACGACATCTCAGGATTCATCACCATGATATTGCCCGTGATGCCATTCTCTCGCAGGGTGACGCCCTCGTCGGCCACCGCCACCGCCAGGTAGTCCACCTGATGGTCTTGCAGCGTCTTGGCTATCTCCACGGCGCCTGCCCCATAGGCATCGGCCTTGATCATGCACACTATCTTCGTAGAAGGCTTGAGGAAGGTTTTGTAATGATTGAGATTGGCCACCAGGGCGTTGAGGTTGACCTCGAGGATAGTCTCGTGAACTTTCTGCACAAGCCGCTCGGTGAGTCGGTCGAAATTGAAGTCGCGAGCGCCCTTGAGAAGTATCACCTCGTTGGAGAGGGTCTTGAACACCGGACTCGCCACAAACTCGTCGGTATTATTGAAGAAAGCCTTTTTAGCGACCTCTATTTGGCTGGCCTGGGCCGAAATCTCAGGACCGATGCCGATAAACCGCTTCACCCCTCTGCTCATAGCCAGTGTCGACACCTCCTTGTACAATTTCTCGGGGGACATTCCGCTTTGATGGATGTCGCTGAGGATGAGTGTACGTTGCCGTCCCTTGTGGTCGGGCCTGCGGTTCATGAAATCGAGGGCGATGTCGAGTGAGTTGAAGTCGGAGTTATAGGAGTCGTTGATGAGCGTACAACCGTTCTGACCCTCCTTCACCTCCAGGCGCATGGCCACAGGTTCGAGTTTAGCCATCCGGCGGGAGAGGTCATCCGGCGTAACCCCGAGATGGAGTGCCACAGTGGCACAGGAGAGCGAGTTGGCCACCGAGGCCTCATCGATGAAAGGCAATGTGTATTCGCCCTGGACACCTTTGAACACATATTCCACGTGAGTGTTGAGGTATGTCTTCTCGATGTTTCTCACAAACATCGCGGCATGGCTGTCGGTGGTGGAGATGGAGAGCGACTCGCCGGTGAACCCACAATTTTGCACAGCATGTGCGATGAGTTCATTGTCGGCATGATACACCAGCGTCTTGGCATTCTTGAAGAGTGTCATCTTCTCGAGGCACTTCTGCTCCAGCGAATCAAAATTCTCCTGATGGGCAGCACCGATATTGGTGAATACACCGATATTGGGCTGGATGATATGCCGCAGGGCTCGCATCTCACCAGGCATGCTGATGCCCGCCTCGAAGAGTGCGACTTCAGAACGCTCGTTGAGCAGCCACACCGACAGAGGAACGCCCACCTGCGAGTTGTAACTGCGTGGCGACCGCGTGACCACCATTTGGGGCGAGAGCAACTGGAAGAGCCACTCTTTCACGATGGTTTTTCCATTGCTGCCTGTAATACCCACCACAGGGATATCGAAAGTGTCGCGGTGACGTTCGGCCAACCGCTGCAGTGCCATCAGCGAGTTCTCCACCTTCAGGAAATTGGCGTCGGGATAGAGCGTCGCCCACTTCTCGGGCACTTGTTGCACCACGAAGTTGCGCACGCCACCCGCATACAAGTCGTGGATATACTTGTGGCCATCGTTGCGTGAAGTCTTGATGGCAAAAAAGAGCGTTTCCTCAGGGAAGCAAAGCGACCTGCTATCGGTGAGAATCCACTGTATATCGGTATTGACATCCCCATATCGGTGCGCCCCGATGAGCGTCGTCACTTTTACAATAGAATATTTCATGGCTACTTTGTGTTAGTTGCTAAAAGCGGTGCAAAATTAATGAAAAAAGAGCGCTGCGCAAAACGAATCGCTCAATAATTCATCATACGAAGTGCTTCTCGCCCGACAGCTTTGTCGTGAAGAGGAGCAAAGGATTTGAAAAAAACTTAATAAATTTGGCGTTTCCCTCTCTTCGTCGTATCTTTGCCCCATATCTTCAACAAAAGGAACCACCATGTTCATATCCTATATCATTCCGCCGCTGGTAGGCGCGGCGATTGGCTACATCACCAACGACATCGCCATCAGGATGCTTTTCCGACCCCATGAGGCGAAATACTTGTTTGGCAAGCGACTCCCCTTCACGCCGGGCATCATCCCGAAAGAGAAAGGCAGGCTGGCCGCCTCTATCGGCACCACCATCAGTGCCAACCTGATGAACCAGGAGGTGCTCGAGAAGCACTTGCTGAGCAAGGAGATGACCGACAAGATCGACGAAGCCCTCGACCGTTTCATTCACAAGCAGAAGCACAACGACGAGTCGCTGCGCGAATTGCTCTCCCACTACCTGTCGGCTCAGGAGATTGACGACATCGCCCATAGTAGCGCCGACGACCTCAGCGACTTGATTTACAAGAAGTTGGCCACATCTGAAGTAGGCAACGACATCGCCCATCTGGCAGTGGCTCACGTCATGGAGAAAATGCAGCATTTTGGCAGTGGCATCGGTGACAGGCTTGCCGACGAGGGTATCGGCCATGGTGGAGGCATCGGCGACATGATCAGCCGTGGCATCGACCGTCTGTTCGGCCGTAGCGGCACCCGGTTCACCTCTCAGTTCATCAACTCGCTTGCCGACCCTGTAGAGAAACTTCTGGCCAAGAACATCAACGAGATGTTGCAGAAGAACTCGCGCGAGATTGTGGGAAATCTGATCAGCACTGAAGCCGACAACTTGCTTTCCTGTAGAGTGAGCCATTTGCTTGAAGACAAGGACGATGACCTGCTGCGTGCCAAGCAGTCGATATTCTCGATGTACGAGAAAATCATCAGGGAGCAACTGCCCAAGATACTGAGGGCCGTCGACATCAGCAAGGTGGTGGAAAGCCGCATCAACGAGATGGACATGAACGAAGTGGAGAAAATCATTTTCGAGGTGATCGACAAAGAACTGAAAGCCATCGTCTGGTTTGGTGCCTTGCTTGGGTTCATTATCGGATGGATGAATTTGCTGACACGATGACTTATAGGAAACCAAGCAAGAAAAGGCGAGCCAAGACACGGCGCCACAAGCGGTGGACATGGGCAAGGGTGCGGAACACGATTCTTACCATCTTGTTCCTGGTGCTGTTATGGCGCTTGGTGAGTCCAGGCACATTCTCCTCGGTCATTTCATGGATAGGCTTTTCGTCCGAGACCTCAACAGGTCAGTACGACGGCATCGATGTGTCCAAGCACAACGGGAAGATAGACTGGAAGAAAGTGGCCAACAACAAGCGCATCCAGTTTGTGTATATCAAAGCCACCGAAGGGAAGAGCCTTTGCGACCACCGCTATAACCGCAACATCAAGGAAGCCCACAAGGAAGGGCTGAAAGTGGGCAGCTATCACTTTTTCACCTCACGCCGCTCGGCCAAAGAACAATTTGAGAACTTCCGCAAGCGTGTGGACAAGCGCCAGCAGGACCTGTTGCCGATGATCGACGTGGAGGAAAAGGGCAACCGCGGCTGCAACCGTGAGCAGCTGCAGGAAAGTCTGAGAGAAATGATGGAACTGATGAAAGCCGAATATGGAAAATATCCGCTGATTTACAGTGGCCACGACTTCTACAACAAGTATTTGGCCCCTGAGTTCAACAAACATTATCTGTTTCTCGCTCGCTATGGAGGAGAGAAGCCCTATATCAAGGGGGGCGGGAAATGGAACATCTGGCAATACAGCGAGACTGGCCATATCGAGGGCATCAAAGGCAAGGTGGACCTCAATCGCTTTGCCTCAGGCACCACCCTGCGCGACATCAGCTACTGAGACCACCAAGAGGGGTAAGGCATCAAGCCTTTGCTATCGCTTACCCGTTTGCAAACGCCTGCGATAAGCGAAGACCAAATAGAAACAAATGGCCAGGGCGAGGATTACAAAAAGCATGGTCCACATCATCGAGGAAGAGCCACCCGTGCCCGTTCCCAGATTGTTGACCAGCGACGCCGACTGCTCCAGTGTGTCGGGCACTGCATTCAGCGAGTCTGTGGCGCCATTGATAGAGTCGGCTGCACCATTCACCGTATCACTGACTTCCGTCTGAATTGTATCGATTCTGGCGCGGTGCGGTTCCGTGAGCGGGCCGAAAATTCTGCGAGGCCTACTGCCATCAGGTGAAATGATATCAAGAATTTGTAACATAATGGCGATATATGAAGAGTTTGTGGGCAAATATAGATAAAATAATCTGCAAAACAAGTGTTTTTCCCATAAATCTGCAATTTATTTTGTTTTTCTCTCACCCTGTGCTATCTTTGGCCCTCGGTCGAAGATAGGAGGCGCCTCGGCAATGCTAAACAAAAACTTTGTGTTTTGTTTTGCATTGCGCTCGGCTTTCACTATCTTTGCAACAATAATGACGCCCTATAAAAATGAATGATATGCAATATGAAATAACCGCCCCAAGCCGACTCAACTGCACGATCAATCTGCCCTCATCGAAGAGTATCAGCAACCGTGCATTGGTGATTCACGCTTTGTCGGGCGGCGACAAACTACCCGACAATCTCTCCGACTGCGACGACACCGAGGTAATAGTTCGTGCCCTACGCGACATGCCCTACACCATCGACATCAAAGCCGCCGGTACCGCCATGCGATTTCTCACCGCCTACTTGGCCGTCACCGACAGCGGTGAGCATGTGATCACTGGCACGGAGCGCATGAAACACCGGCCGATAGGCACTTTGGTGGATGCCCTCCGCCGTCTTGGCGCCGACATCGAATACACGTCGGAAGAAGGTTTTCCTCCCTTGCTTATCCGTGGCCATCAACTTGATGGCGGTTGGATAGAAGTGCCCAGCAACATCAGTTCGCAATACATCTCGGCATTACTCATCGCAGCCCCTGCCATGCGCAATGGCATGCAGTTGCAGTTGTCGGGCGACGTGATTTCAAAGCCTTATATCGAACTCACACTCTGCACCATGCGAGACTTTGGTGCCGAAGTGGAATGGACGGGTCCAAACTCCATTGAGGTGAAGCCCCTTCCCTACCACACCACGCCCTATTTCATCGAGAACGACTGGAGTGCCGCCTCGTATTGGTATGAGATGCTGTCGCTAGCCGACAACGAGTCGGAGGTGCGCCTCACCGGTCTGACCGACGGCTCACGACAAGGCGACTCGATGGTGCGCTATCTCTTCAGTGTACTTGGCGTGAAGACCACCTTTGACAGTACCGAAAAAGGCGTGCCCACCACCGTCACCCTCCGTCGCCACCACATCACTCTGCCACGACTGGAATACAGCTTCATCAGTCAGCCCGATCTGGCCCAGACCTTTGTCCTGACTTGTGTGCTGAAAGGCATCCCCTTCCACTTTGAAGGCCTCAGCACACTCCGCATCAAGGAGACCGACCGCATAGAAGCCCTCAAGAACGAGTTGCTGAAGATAGGATTCGTGGTGCGCAGCAACGCTGCCAACGACCTCATCTGGACAGGCGAGCGCTGCCGACCCGACGTGCACCCGGTGATTCACACCTACGAAGACCATCGCATGGCCATGGCTTTCGCACCCGCCGCACACTTGTTTCCCGGTTTGCGTATCGACAATCCCTCGGTGGTCACGAAGTCGTATCCCCGCTACTGGGATGACCTTCGCCTCGCCGGCTACTTGGTTGAGGAAAGATGAGCATCGTCTGGATAAGTATTGCAGCCCTGCTTGTACTAGGCCTTGTGGCGGCTCTGGTGAGCAAGTTGACCACGAAGGGTGAGGAGCCTCCCATCATCGTGGGCGCGAGTTGTGACACCTGCGACGGCACCAACAACAAATGCGAGCAAGAGTGCATGATGGAAGCCTCGGTACGCCCCATCGAGTATTTCGACGACGAGGAGCTCGACACCTTCGCCGGCCGGCCTTCCGACAGCTATAGTGAGGCTGAGACAGAGCAGTTTAGCGACGTGCTCTACACCATGCGCCCCGACGAGGTGGCCCCCTGGACACGCAGCCTCACACTCCGCGGCATCCAACTGCCCGACCAGTTGAAAGACGAGGTGCTCATGCTCATCAGCGACAACAGGTAGCAAAAACGCCTCTCACCGACAGAAAACCGCCCTCCCGAAGGCAATAAAATGCCTATCTTCGGGTTAAATTGTAGTATGAGACATTATTGGACGAAAGTCATCGCTCCCCTGACGCTTGCAGCTACGCTGCTGGCCATATTGTCGTGCTCTTCACAGAAGAACACGGCCAAGAGCCGTTTCTGGCAATCGTTCACCGCCAAATACAACACCTACTATAATGGCACACTGGCCTATATCGATGGTTCGTTGGAGAAAGAGAATGGCAACAAGGACAACTATACCGAGATGATCCCCCTCTATCCTGTGGCCAACAAGCAGAGCCGCGAGATAGGCAAAGGCAACTACGAAAAGGCTATCGAAAAATGCCAGAAGGCCATCAAACTGCACAGCATCAACAAACGCCCGGAGTGGACCAAGAACCGTCGCAAGACTGCCCGCGACATTGAGTGGCTCAACCGCCGCGAGTACAACCCAATGCTCTGGAAAGCCTGGTTGCTGATGGGCCGCTCACAATTCCATAAGGGGGCCTTCGACGAAGCCGCCGCCACCTTCTCGTATATGAGCCGCCTATACCAGACCCAGCCGGCCATCTACGGCAAGGCCCGCGCCTGGCTGGCCAAATGCTATATTGAGCAGGATTGGCTCTACGATGCCGAGGACGTGATACGCAACATGAGCCGCGACTCCATCGACTGGCATGCCCAGAAAGAGTGGGACTACACCTATGCCGACTACTACATCCACATGGGCGACTACGAGCGTGCCATCCCCTACCTGCGCAAGGTCATCAAGCACGAGATGCGTCGCAAACAGCGTGCCCGCGAGTGGTTCCTGCTCGGACAACTGGAGGCCGAACTGGGCCATCGCGATGCTGCCTACAAGGCTTTCCGCAAGGTGTGCCGCCAGAACCCGCCCTATGAGCTCGACTTCAATGCGCGCATCGCCATGACCGAGGTGATGGCTGCCGGCAAAACCAAGCAGACCATCAGCCGTCTGAAGCGCATGGCCGCCAACGACAACAACAAGGACTATCTCGACCAAGTCTACTATGCCATGGGCAATGTCTATCTGCTCGACAAAGACACGACCAACGCCATAGCCGCATACGAGAAAGGCAACGAGAAGGGCACCCGCAGCGGTGTGGAGAAAGGCGTGCTGCTCCTGAAACTCGGCGACCTGTATTGGGAGAAAGAGAAATATGGCGATGCCCAGCGCTGCTATGGTGCCGCCATTGGAATGCTTGACAAGGAGCGAAAAGACTACGAGGAACTCTCGCGCCGCTCGAAGATTCTCGACGAGTTGGCACCCCACACCGAGTCGATACACCTGCAAGACTCCCTGCTCGCCCTCTCCGAGATGTCCGAGAAAGAGCGCAACGAGGCCATCGACCGCGTGATAGAGGCCCTGAAGAAAAAAGAGCGAGAGGAGCGCCGCAAGCAAGAGGAGGCCAATGCCCAGCAAGTGCAACAGCGCAATGGCGCCGTAGGCAACCGCAACCAGACCGCCCCCACAACCCCCCAGACCAACGAGCAAAAGGGCGAATGGTATTTCTACAACCAGTTGGCCGTATCGCAGGGAAAAGCCACATTCCAGAAACAATGGGGCAAACGTGAGAATGCCGACAACTGGCGGCGCGTGAACAAGACGGTGGTGAGCGACCTCACCTTCGACGGCAGCGGCGATGCTTTACAAGACTCCCTGGCCGCTGCCCAGCAAGCAATTGAGGACTCCCTGGCCGCGGCAGCGCCCGACAGTGCCCAGAACGACCCCCACAAGCGAGAATACTATCTGGCACAAATACCTTTCACCGAAGAGCAGAAAGCAGAGTGCCATGCCGCCATTTCCGACGGACTGTTCAACTCGGGCATCATCTTCAAAGACAAATTCGACAACCTGCGCCTGAGCGAAAAGCAGTTCAACAGGCTCACCCTCTCCTACCCCGACTTCGAGAAGATGGACGAGGTGTACTACCACCTGTTCCTGCTCTACTCACGCAAAGGCGAGACGACTATCGCCGATGGCTACGTGAACAAGCTACGGGAGCGTTATCCCAACAGTCAGTGGACCACCATCCTCACCGACCCCTATTATGTGGAGAACTCCAAATGGGGCGAGCATATCGAAGACTCGCTCTATGCCGCTACCTACGAAGCCTTCAAGGCCGACCGTTACCAAGAGGTGTTCGGCAACGCCCATATTTCGGAGACCCGATTCCCTCTGGGTGCCAACCGCGACAAGTTCGTCTTCATCCGTGGACTGAGCCGCCTGAACAACAGCGACTCCGACGGTTGCCTCGAGGACATGAACTATGTGGTGAAAAACTATCCCAGTAGCCGTATCAGCGAGATGGCCGGCATGATAGTGAATGGCGTGAAAGCAGGCCGTAAGTTGCATGGTGGCAAATTCGACCTGGGCGATGTGTGGAGCCGCCGTGCCGCCGTGCTCAACGACAGCGACTCCATCGCTGCCCGCCGATTCGTGGCCGACCGCAACAAAGATTTCCTCTTCATCATCGCCTACTCGCCCGACTCGCTCAATGAGAACCAGTTGCTCTTCGAGATGGCGCGCTTCAACTTCACCACGTTTATGGTGCGCAACTTCGATATCGAAATCGAAGATGCCGACGGCATCCACTTGATGAAACTCTCTGGTTTCCGCAATTTCGACGAGGCGCACCAATATGCCAGCGAGGTGCAAAGTCAGGCCAACATCGTGAGGCTGACACGGAAAGCACGCATCATCCTCATCAGCAGCGACAACGTGGAACTCCTGGGCAAGCAATTCAGTTATGATGACTATGAGGAGTTCTACGCCAAGCATTTCGCCCCATTGAAGGTGCGCACCGAATACCTGCTCTCCGAACCCACCGAGATAGGATACGAGAAAGAGGTAGACATGAAAGACGCCCTTCCGAAGCGCGATGCGGAAGGAGGTACTGACGACGACGGAATGAGCATCGACGACAACGTTGGTGGTGGCAATGCCGTGGACGAGGGATTCGACCTGCCCGAAGAAACACCCGACACACCTGCCAACGATGACTACGGATTCGACCTGCCCGATACGCCTGCGCCCACCAATCCCACACAAGGCAGCCAGCCACCTGCCCAAAATGCGGTAGACGTGCCCACAGAGAACGACAATGTGGTGATTCCAACTAACGATGACAATGTGGAGATTCCGTCGACCGACGACAATGTGGTGGTTCCAACTAACGACGACAATGTGACACCTCCCACCGACGACGTGGTGATTCCCTCTGTGGAAGACAACCAAAACACGATACCTGATGACGATTCATACGACCTTAACGACGACAACGTCGTTGTGCCGCCGGCAGGTTCGGTTGTTCCCACAGTTCCCCAAGGCAATGACATCGAAATTGAAGAAAACGACAATAACAATGGCGGGAATGCCCAAGAAGACGAATACATTCTCGAGGTGAAACGCCAAGACAACAAGGGCCAGGCCAACAAGCCGTCGACCAGTCGTGACATCAAGCCAAAGGCCGACAAGAAAACCAACGCCTCGGGCAATGCGCCCATACAAGAAGAGGTAGCCCTACCCACGCCCAGTTCGCAAACCCAGCCCAAGCAAAGGCTGGAGGATAAGACGAAGAGCAGGCCCCAGCAGGTAAGTCCAAAAGCGAAGCCACAACAAGATACTCCAAAGGCGAAGCCCCAGCAGAATACCCCTGTGGTGAAACAGCAACAGGATACCCCTGTGGTGAAACAGCAGCAGGATACCGACGACAACATCGTCTTCGACGATGAATACGACCTTGACGACGACACGCCTCCCGTGCCATCGTCCCCGAAAAAGAAGAAAGAGAAAGAA
>Ga0256407_10008515_pt1 | contig 15008 bp, 13 predicted proteins | sample RumenRJG_04DNA_FD_193489 | JGI IMG/M metagenome (GOLD analysis project Ga0256407, IMG submission 193489) | Bovine rumen microbial communities from Lethbridge, Alberta, Canada - RJG_04 | ecosystem: Host-associated > Mammals > Digestive system > Stomach > Rumen | place: Canada: Alberta... | reverse complement strand
CAAATATACTGCCATCTTTACCGACACCAGTGCCAAGTACACCTGTTCGAGCAACGTCATCACTATGAGCGCAGCATTCAAGCCCTATACCTGGCGACTTTGTTTCAAGGGAACAACAGGCACACAGGTCAAACTGAAGTCGGCTTCGAATATCATTTACAATACTTCGTTGAATTTGTCTTCAGGATCATTTTCGACAAAAGCGGACTCGGTGAACCTGTTGGTGCAATCCGATGGCTACACGCCTTACGTTTACGGCCTGTTCACCAGCTCAACCAATACTGTAAAGGTCAAGGTAGGAGGCACCTATTATTCACGCTCACTTTCATCCTCAAAGCTTGCTGTTGGCCAAAGCGGCTACTTCATAGTTCCAACTACCGGCAATCATTCCAATTGGTCCACATCACGCGACAAGTCAGGATTTGAGTATGTTGATTTGGGCCTGCCCAGTGGCACACTTTGGGCTAAATGCAATCTAGGAGGATTGTCCGAAGAGGAGTATGGCGACTTCTATGCCTGGGGTGAAACCTCAGGTTATGACGGATTGGATCGAACCTTCAACTGGAGTACCTACCAATGGTGTTCCGGATCCAGTTCGTCACTGACCAAATACAACGCAAGTGATGGATTGACCACGCTCGAATCATCTGACGATGCTGCAACCGTTCAGTATGGATTTGAATGGCGCATACCCACAAGAGACGAGTGGATAGAACTGGACACATACACCACCAAGTCGAATGAGACAATCAATGGCATCAGGGGGCGTAGGCTGAAGAGCACCCAGAATTCCAATTCCATCTTCCTGCCCTTCGCTGGCTATTTCGATGGATCTTCTTACGTAAGTGCTGGTACTAATGCCAATTATTGGACTTCTACACTTAGTTCAACCAAGTCGAAGGCCTATATTGCCTATACACCCAATAATGGTGCCATCCGCACGAATGGCACGATGGACCGATGTCTCTCAGAGGCGATACGACCCGTCTATGTGCCTTCGCCTATTACCAACGGCCACAATTACGTGGATTTAGGTTTGCCAAGCGGCACACTTTGGGCGACCTGTAATGTCGGGGCCTCAGAACCCGAAGAATATGGCGGCTACTATGCCTGGGGTGAGACGGAAGAGAAGTCTAACTATAGTTGGGCAACATATAAACATTGCAATGGTACTTCGGAAAGTTGCTATGACATCGGTAAAGATATTGCAGGAACGCAATATGATGTAGCTCGCATAAGTTGGGGCGGATTATGGCAGATGCCCTCGACTGAACAGTTCAAGGAGCTGATAGATAATTGTACAAGAACTTGGACGACACAGAATGGAGTGAAAGGCTTACTGGTCAAGGGCCCGAATGGTGCGAGTGCCTTCTTCCCCGCCGCAGGTGTCCGCTGGGACACTGCCATCGGCTATACGGGCGGGAGCGGCGCCTACTGGTCATCGTCGCTTAACCAGGACGTCGAGAGTCAAGCTTACTACTTTGATTTCGATTCGGGTCTCTGGGATTGTAGCAGCAGCAGCCGCCGCTTCGGACGGCCTGTGCGACCAATAATATGCCTTGAAGACGATCCAAATACTTCCTCGAACGACATCTACAAGGAAGACTATGGCGAAGATACGAACCTTGACAATGCTCCTTGTGGCGCTGTAGATAACACGGGGACAAATGATATCACGAAAAATGGTTATGGCGAAGATAAGAACCTGGATTAAAAATAGATTATATAAAAAATGAAAACTAATTATTTATTTATGGCTTTTTCTTTTGCTACAATGACTCTTGCCAGTTGCAGCAATGAGATGAAAGAATTACTTGATGCTCAAGATGAGCAAATCGTGTCACAGGACAGCGTATTTACCTATGACATGTATTTTGATTCCGAGATTACCTCCTATGATGGGACCACTCGTGCCACTACAGCCAGCGACTGGGAAGATGGAGATATAGTTTATATTCATTTTTATGGGGCCAATGATGTAATTGGAAAGGCTGAGTATATTAGTTCAAGTAATAAGTGGAGGGTCATATGCGATAAAGCTTTGGCCGAGGTTACGACCAACTATTGTGAACTATGTTTCGGGAAAGGTGTTAATCCCAAATATAATAATATAGATGGACATATATATTACGATTATATGACTGAAGTATATAGATCCTTTAATGGTCAATATACTTATACCAACAGTGGGATCTATATTAATGCTTCTTTGCGACCTCATCAATGTTGGAGGCTTCGCTTCATGGGTGCTGTCGGAACTCAAATTAGGGTTAATGGGACTTGGGTTTATAATCAATTACATACAGAAGTTGGGGCAACTATTAGCATGCAAAGCATAGAATTAATCGTAAGGAGTGATGGCTATACCGATTATTTTGTTGGTTATTCGGATTCATATACAACAAGTATCCGCCTAATAAACAATACTACTGGAGAAGCATACACCCGTTATTTTGATGAAAACACCCTAAAGTATGGTGAAAGTGGATATTTCACCATTCCAACGTCCTCAAATATGCGTGGTTGGACAAGAACTTCTTCCAACTTTAAGCAATACGTGGATTTAGGCCTACCAAGCGGTACAAAATGGGCTACATGTAATATCGGAGCTACTATGCCTGAAGAACTAGGTGGGTATTACGCTTGGGGTGAGACTTCACAGAGAATGACTACACAATGGGGTGAGTATTTGTACTGCGATGGAACTGCCGAATCTTGCTACGATTTAGGTGATGATATAGCTGGCACCGAATATGATGTTGCCCATGTAAGGTGGGGCGATTCGTGGCGAATGCCAACTAAAGACCAATGGAATGAATTAAAAAATCAATGTACACGTTCTTCATCGACACAGAATGGTGTTGCGGGTTCTCTCTACACTGGTCCAAATGGCAGAACCTTGTTTATACCTTCTTCTGGTTATTGGACATCGTCAAAGCGATCTCTTTCTGATGCCTATGATTATTATCCCGGAAATTCAAGTTTATCATATAAAATACGTTGTCAACCGAACAACGTGCGTGCTGTCTGTCAATAATTTTAAACTGAAGTTTTCCACATTACCAGAAGCAGTTAAAGTGGGGGAGACTTAGATTTAAGTTGATAAAACCAAACCAATAGGCATTTGTCATTGGCAGATTCACCTACAATAGGACATAGGTTTTAGGTTATTTATTCTCTGAAATCATTAATGTCCACTAAAAAATTGGACATAAAAAGAATTAAAGGGTGTAGGTGCAGAGCACCGTATGCTTAGAATTAGAGCCAGCCATCTTTGAGAGCAAGCTTTCCTAGGTGGCTGGCTCTAATTCTAAACGCACATCTGTGATGTGCTACACCTTTCAAAAGAGAAAAAGACCTCCAATTATTGGAGATTCGTGGAGACAGTTCAGCCTTCATCCAACAAAATGGAGTTTGCGCTACCCAGGATGAGATGGATGCCTTAAAACCTGGGACTATTGCAGAGTCGGAATCCGAAGCCGTATACACTGGGTGTGCGGAGCGGAATCTTCTTCTCCTTAATCGGTGGGATTGGCGCACAAAAACATCATTTATTGATTTCTTTCATGCAGTACTTCAAGAATGCAGCATTAACAATGTCGATGCAAAGGGTGCTGTTTTCTATTGCGCTATCCTCAGCCGTACGTCATTTAAAAATTGTATCCTAGAAAAAGCAAATTTTGTTAATTCTAACGTTAAAAATGTTAGATTTGATGAAGATTGCAAATTGGAAGGTGCATGTTTTGATGAAGCAGTCGGTTTGGAATCAGCGACCATAAAAATTTCTAAAGACAAAAATACGCATTCACTACTTGAGTATTTGGATGAGAATGGCTACTTTCATTCAGAGGGAGTCCCCGAAGATAAAAGATATAAACTAAAGAAAAAAACATTCAATTTATTTGTAAGCAAACTTGGATCTTTGGATTCAACTCAACGAACACAATTTAATTCTTCAATTGATGCTCTTAAAAAACTAGGCAATGTAGAAATTCAAAAAATTGAAAGAGAACAATATCCTACGGTCTCGCAATTGACTGATGTTTCTACTCATTTAGAAAATTGTGATGGATGTGTTATTTTTGCTTTTGGTTATTTAAATGTAAGTGATGGATGTATTCATGAGAATGTCGTAGGCAAGGATAGGATAGAAATTAAGGATGGATTGTATTCTTCTCCATGGCTTCATATTGAGGCAGCACTAGCAAATATAAGGCAGATGCCATGTTTGATAATATATGATAGGAAACTATGTCGAGATGGCATGTTTGACGATGCAATTATCAAGTCTGATAAGAATATGTGTGCATTCCCCTACTCTGATGACATGTCAACTGAAGATAAATTAATAATGAGGCAATGGTTTAGTTTGGTGCAAGAGTATCATTATAACAGAACAAAACAATCGAAGTGACATATTTACCAGCAATTGCTGTTTTTCCAACTGGAGATCTAGACAATACAAAACAAACAATCCCCGAGGACCTTACGGTTTTCGGGGATTGTTTCATAACTATGGATGTTAAGATACGAGGTGCGATGCTGATGAATGGGAACATCAGGCGGACTTGCGGAATGCACCGATATAGGGGTTGGGACTGATGAAGAAGTCAGACTCAGCGGGGCTGTCGTCGAAGTGGGTTGCAATATCGACGAACTTGTGGCCGACATAGAGACTTGCGGAGAAAAGGATCACTGTTGCGAAGAATGCGATTGCGTACATAGTTGTATATTTTTTAATTGTTAATATTTTCGTTTCAGTCTGAATAATCAATTGTTAATTATTTGTTGTTATTTGTTCATTGATTTTCATTTTGACACCGCAAAGGTAGGCCCTTTTCTGCACGTTCGCAAGTTTTTCTTCCACTTTTTGATGGGGATATGGCGACAGGTACGCGTATGGACGACAGAGAGTATTGGAGGCTATTAAATCTGTCGTTGTCGGTCAATGAAAATAGTTTTTTCTTAAATTTTCCGATTTATTATTCACGTTATTTAGATAAAAAGTGGCATAAGCGTGCCCGAAACGTGTTAAATTTATTAAAAATACAAAGAAAAATAACATTTTTTCAAATTATTTCGTATCTTTGCACATGTTTTGTGATGCCATACCTAATACGTTTTATATTGCAGCACAAATCGCATCGAACCGATGACAACGCGCAAAAGGTCCGATATGAGTACATTGTCTAATGTCGAAACTCGACGAGGCGAGGCAATTCCTCCAAGTGTCAGACATTCCTCTGACACCATCCCCGAAGCCACAAGCTCAAAGACAGGGGTGTCGGTGAGATATGTACCTGACCCGACCAAGAACTGGTACGTCCTCCGTGCCTCCTACGGACGCGAAGACAAGGCCGCAGACTATATCGTAGGCGAAGGCACATACGCATACGTAGCCAAGCGTTACACAAGCAAGTCGATAAATAATCAACCAAGGAAGGTTCAGGAAAGTCTGATTCCAAACATGCTTTTCGTATATACCAGTGAAGAGAATGCAGAGCAATACGTCAGGCATACTCCGGCTCTTTCTTTCCTCTCCTACTACTACAACCACCTGGAGCACACTGACCAGCAAAAGAATCCACCCTTAACCATCACATGCCACGAGATGGAGAACTTCATCCGTGCCACCCAAAGTATGAATGAGCATCTGATGTTCGTCACCGAACAACAATGCCACTTCAAAAGCGGTGATTATGTCAAGGTAGTCGACGGCCCCTTCAAGGGTGTGGAAGGACGTGTTGCCCGTGTCGCTGGGCAGCAGAGGGTCATTGTCAGCCTGTCAAATATCGGTTTTATTTCGACGGCATACGTGCCTACGGCATTTCTGAAGAAGAATATAGAAGAATAAATAATTATTAGAATGTCTGCAAAAGGACAAAAATCTTTGAAAACTTGAAAAGCTATGTCACAGAACAAAACAATCATTCAGGGATTAGAGCCTGAAAACAATTATGGTGGTGCTCCCAGCGGAGCAAGTTCAAACAACTTTTATTCTCGTGGGAATAGATCTTCCAGTAATCGCGGAACTGTTGTACCAGGTATGATGGAAGCTCAGGCAGGTCCACAAACAACGAGTTCCGAACCTACCTCTCAACCTCGCAAAACCGTTCAGCCAGGAAAACCAATTGTAGGCTTCCTATATTCCATCTCACGAACACGTGCAGGCGAATATTGGCCACTTCAACTTGGCAAGAACACTATTGGTCAGAACGAGGGCAATGACATCCTTTTGGCAGAAGGTACCGTATCATCCAATCATGCAGTATTATTAACCCGCCAAGGAAAGAATGGTATCATAGCATCAATCAAAGATGACCAGTCGACCAACGGAACAAAGATCAATGGAGAACCGCTTGACTTTGGTGCTGAAGAATGCCACGATGGTGATATTATTACGATTGGCAACAATTACGAATTGCTCTTAGTGTTGATTGACGCTGATAAGCGCGGACTGAAACTTTCAGAAGATTTTATCCCAGTCGAAGTGGAATCTGCATCAGAAGAGACTGGAGATTTCCCTCCATTCCCTGGTGGCACAACTCGTCCAGGCGGATTCGACCCATATAACGACGGTCCAACGACTTGGGGAAACACCGGAGGAGGTTATTATCCTGGAGGAGGTACTGTAGGCATGGACGGCTCAGTTCCAGGTGGAAACCACGGCGGAACAGTTCCTATGTGATTAAAAAAATAAAACTACAACGACATGTCTCTTTATAAGATTCAGGGCCGAGCAGAAAAACAGAAGGGCATCTATTATGAATTCGACACAGATGATGAGCCTTTAGGTGAAGGCGGAATGGGCAAGGTATTTAAGGGCCGCTGTGTTGATGAAGCCACAGGAAACGCCCGAAATGTCGCTGTCAAATTTATGTACAGCGACTTGCCTCCGTATGCAATAGAAAAAGCACGCAGAGAAGCCGCGATGCAATTTCGTCATGCTAATCTGGTAGAGATGTTAGGTTTCATTGAAACAGAAGAAAAATCTGTATTAGGTGAAACTATTCGTCATTATCATGTTGTTAGCGAATTGCTTGAAGGCGTTTCGCTGGACAATATGTTTGAAGGGAAACTTTCTGACCAGCAAGGTCACTTTGTTCCATATGCTGAAAAACTGTTTAAGGACTATCAGCAGGATGCGAATCATTTTGCGGTTGAGATAATCAAAAACATCCTTTCAGGATTGATGATGATGCACGATGCAGGATATATACATCGTGATATAGATCCAACCAACATCATGATAACAACCGATGGTCATATCAAGCTTATTGACTTTGGCATAGCCAAGAAAATGAATTCCTTGACCACCCACGACAAGCACCTTACTCAAGCAGGACAATTTGTGGGGAAACCAGAATATGCAGCCCCGGAGTTGGTGCTTGGAGCCATCAATGAACAGAATCAGACAACAGACATTTATGCCGTTGGCATCCTCTTATTCCAATGCATTGTGGGCCATGTTCCTTTTGAAGGAGACAGAAGCGAAGTCTTGCAGAAGCAGTTACATTCGCCACTGCCATTAAAACTTATTAAACATAAAGGTTTACGCGATGTTATAGCCAAAGCTACCGAGAAGTCCAGAGCTAAAAGATTCCAAAGTGCAGCTGAATTCAGAGTAGCCTTAGAGCGAATAAGCCTTAATGGCGGTGGCGGCTTCAATTGGAAACCACTATATAATTACATAATTGGAGGTATAGCGGCGTGTGCTTTTGCAGGTATTCTGTACTTGAAATCACCAAATCCAACCCCCAAACCAGATCCAACGCCCGATCCTGACGATGTGATAGTTACGCTTTTGACACAAGCAACAGATTATTCATCAGCCGTAGCTTCTCTTCATGATCCATCTTCATCAAGCCAGGGATTAGAGGACTTAAAAAAGCTATCTGATGAAGGTGATGCCAAGGCCACCTACCTTCTGAGCAGACTATATTATAGCTACAAGCCTACAGACTTCTGTCCAGATTCCATAAAAACCCTTCAACGATTCCTTCACATACCTTTGGATGACGTAAAAGCTCATCAGCTTCTTAAGAAATCCGTAGAACAGGACGACCAGGATTATCATTCTCTTTATGAACTTGCCTGTGACTTCTGGAAAGCGGAACAACGCACAGAAGCAGTTAAAAACAGAGAAGGAAATCTGGCGAAATATTATTATGACAAAGCAAGAGATTATGCAGTAGAAGCCAATGACCAAAATTATATTAACATGATTGATGCCTATTTGAAAGATTACAAGAAATGGGACAATTATGTTAGAAAGTATAATCTAAAAGTAGAATAATTACCAAATGCCACAACCAGTAAAACAGACCGTTGTACAAAGGAAAAACGACCCTTATATATATTTATATGTAATGGGTGAGTGGTATTGCTATAACCCCTTGGAACCTCCTTTGGGAAGCGGAGCCATGGGCGATGTTTATAGAGGTTATCGCTGCAAGAATAACGCAATGATAGCCGTAAAACGCGTTAAGGACTTCTACGCAAACAATAAAATGATTCGTGAGCGTGCCAGATTGGAAGCGTCTCTTGCTTTTAGGCATCCAAATCTTGTAGAAATGATAGGTTGCTGCGAGTATGCTCCTGATTATGGCCCCATTTTCATTTTAAGTAATTTTGTTCAAGGTGAAGATATTGACAAATATGTGAAAGGTTTTGCAGATTCACCAAATAGGGTCGAAAAAATATGCAATGCCATTTGCTCTGTTCTTGATGCGCTCGACTATGTGCATTCGAGAGGCGTAATACATCGAGACATCAAGCCGTCGAATATTATGATTGAAAACGGATCGAATGTCAGGCTGATGGATTTAGGCATTTCACGTATGAATGGAGGCAACAAGTTCTCTTCTTTTGGTTTTATAGGGACACCTCAATATTCAGCTCCAGAACAAATCAAGCGTGAAGAAGGGAACTCCTCTAATCCGATAAATGCCACGACAGACATCTATGAGTTGGGCATAACATTCTATGAACTTTTGACAGGTGAGAATCCGATGGATTGTGGCAGTGAGGCAGAAACGCTTGCAAAACAAATATCCGAGGTTTTACCATCACACCCTTCCATTCCTAAAAAACTAATGAATGTCATATGGAAAGCGACTGAGAAAGATCAGTCAAAACGCTTTCAAACTGCCCTTGAGTTCAAGAATGCCATTAATAACGCACTGCTTCCCGATCCTCCATTGTTTGAACGTATTTCCATATGGATACAGGGCCATGTAGCAGCGTTAGTTTCCATTATTGTGGCAATTGCCTTTATTATCTTCATAATCATACTAATTTTAATCTGACATTATATGGAATTGCAAAAAATATATACCGAAGGCAATGAATTGTTAACTGCATTTGCTGAGTCACGGATTGGAGGCAGGCCAGAGAATCAGGATTCTTATGGCTGGCAGGATACAGATTATGGTTATCTTGTCACCGTCTGTGATGGAATGGGGGGTGGCCCTGGAGGAAAGACTGCCTCTAGAATTGCTGTCAAGGAGATAGTGGCAGGTATTTCGGAAGCCAACAAGGACGAGGAAGTGCCAAACATTATCATCAAGGCCATACGTAGGGCGAATATGGCAATCATAGATGCAGGAAATAGGAATGAAGCCCTTAAAGGTATGGGATCTACAGCGACCGTGCTATTAATCTCTGAAAAGTCAGCTTATATTGCCCATGTCGGTGACAGCCGAGTATATCAGTTGCGTGGTTCAAAAAAAATATTCAGGACATTTGACCATTCGATGGTATTTGAAATGGTTTCTCAAGGTGTTATTACCGAAGAACAAGCCAGACTGTCAGCCCAGTCAAATGTCATAACTCGCGCATTAGGCATCAAGCCAGATGTTGAAGTTGAGCTACATGAAGTTAGTTATGAAAAGGGTGATAGATTTGTACTCTGTTCCGACGGCATTCACGGATCCATGCCGGAAAAGGAATTCATAAAGATGGTTGCCAATAAAAAAGGGAAATTAGGCAGCATAACTGACGACATAGCTACCTTTGTAGATCATTTAGGACAAACTGCCGGAGGTGGTCATGATAATCTTACAATTGCATTAATAGAAACAAAAATAAACTCTAAACTCAGACCTAAAATGTCAAAACAAATTAAAATTACAATGTTGGGCCTGATAGCCCTTCTCGCAATCAGCGTTACGCTTAATATTGTGCAATGTAGCGGCGGCAAGACTGCCCCTGCTGAAAGCAGTACCGCAGTATGTGACAGTCTAAAACTAATGAATGACTCCGTGTTGAAACAAAATAAACAAATTGAGAATTTGAAAAAAAATCTTACTGAGATTGACTCGCAAGCCAGTTTGATTTCTACGAGCAACATAGCACCTGTTGATTCAATCAAGAAAATAATCAATAAATGCAAATAGATATGAAAATGAAAGTTTATTCTATCGGAAGAGAGGAAGGCTGTGACATCGTTATTAACGACAACACAGATGCTACAAGTCGGCGTCATGCCGTTCTTACCGTCATGCCATCAGGCAAAATGACCATAACCGACCAGAGCCGGAATGGCACATATGTTAATGGTATTAAAATATCCCCTAACGTTGCTGTACCAGTAACGCGAAAGGATAATATTTCGTTCGCACACGTCTATCGTTTGGATTGGAATCAAATCCCAAAGCCTGTCAGCATTTGGCAGTATGTCATCTATGGACTAATTGCTCTTGCCGTTATTGCAGGAGGCATATTCGCATATTCGATATACTCTGGTTCGAAACCCGAGACAGATGGACCAGACACGCCAAAAACACCGACTGTACAAACAGATTCTTGCCAAGTATGCAAGAAACCTATAACTGAGTGTGAATTCAAGGGCAAACATGAACAAGAACAAGCTCAGCAAGTAGTTGATTCGTGCCAGATATGTAAGAAACCCGTCACCGATTGTGAATACAAAGGGAAACATCCGGCTACTGACAAGAAGAAGCAAGGCAAGAAAACCGAACCTGCGGTGAAGAAGTGCCAAAAATGCGGAAAGCCAATAACCGAATGTCAATACAAAGGGAAACACCCTGAACCAGAAAAGAAAGGAAGCACAAGAAGTGATCATTAATACAATTAGTAAAAAATTACAGTTATGAGGTTATTAAAAATAGGTCGCGATGCGTCATGCGACATCGTTTTACATAGTGAAAGAGTAAGTTCTCTTCACGCAGAGTTAACCCTGCTGAATAGTGGAGATATTTTGTTGGAGGATAAAGGTAGCAAGAACGGCACCTTCATCATGAACCAGCAAATAAAGCCCAATAAACCCGTAAATGTCAGACGAGGTGATGCTATACGCTTCGCTGACGTCGAACTTCAATGGAGTCAGGTACCAATGCCTGAAGACAATTCCGCTTATCAAGGATTGTATGGAATTGGAAGTCATTTCAATAATGACTTCCAAATATCTGGCGCAACTGTAAGTCGTTATCATGCAACAGTAAAGCATGGACGCGATGGCAAAATGTACTTATTTGATCATAGCAAGAACGGCACCACTGTTAACGGAACAAAAATCCAACCGAACACTCCTTATAGAATCAAGAAGAACAGTGCCGTTGTATGTGGAGGAGTACCTGTTGACCTCAGCAGACTGCCATGGCCAAGTGATGGATGGAAATATGTTTTAGGCATTGCTGCAGCACTACTTCTACTTGTAGGCATAGGTTTTGGCATTGGGAAATTAATGACACACGAATTAACCGATAAGCAACTATATGCACGCTATAGCAATTCTGTAGTGATGGTAATGGGTATTTATCATTATGAATTGTCTGTAGGAGATAAAGACCTAGATAAGATAAATGCAATTTTAGTCAAATATCTTGGAGAGAAATACTATATACCTAAAAGAATGCTTTGGGATGGTAATAGTCCAATTGATGTCAGTACTATTTCCCAAAAGAATCTAATTGATATATTTGATAAAAAGGGCATATATACTGGCACAGGATTTTTTATTTCACAAGATGGGCAGCTCATAACCAACCTTCATGTTGTGAAGCCTTGGCTATTTGACAAGGTAGGTCAAGCTTTGCAGGACTATTATACAGCCAAGCTGGCAGAAGCTGTTGAACAATTAAATCAAACTTTCGGTGCTACTTCTTGGACTGCTTTAGTCTCTCAAGTAAAAGTTGAAGGCGTTCTTGACTATATTGCCATTTTACCTCAAGGTGAAACCTATGATGCAGACAATATTATAAAGTGCAAGGTTGTGTCAGCTGGTAGCAACCCATTAAAAGATGTCGCATTATTGCAGACTGTATCTAAAAGTCTCCCGACAAAGAGTTGTACTATTGTAAATATTGAAGATTCCATAGATGTCTCAGAAGAGGCATTAGCAGTAGGTGAACACGTTTATACCATAGGATTCCCTGGAGGAAATGATGAATTGTTAATACAAAAGGCTTCCTCTGACAATGGCATTCAGGTCGTTGGGCAAGGCGGAAATATTATTCAGCAGTATTCTGAATTTGATTTCGGATATAATGCTCCTACTACGAGTGGCGCAAGTGGATCTCCTGTATTTAATAAATATGGAAAACTTATAGGAGTTCACCATCAAGGTAAAAGTAAAACAGACACTCAAGGGTACAACTATGGTATTAAAGCAATGTATGTCAAGGAACTTATAGAATCTCCACACCAAAAGTAAAATATAAAAAAATGAAAAAGATAGTAATTTTGCTCTTATTTGCATTAACTCTATTTCAGTCTCAAGCCGTTGTAGTACAGAAGGTATACTTGAAAAATGGAAGTGTACTGAATGGATATATTCAAAAGCAAGACAAGAAAGACAATATCACTTTTAGAAGTGAAAGTGCCATCATCTGTGTCAATGGCAAAAACGCAACTACAACAGAACGGGTTTACGGAATCCATGATCTTGACCAAAAATGGATTGACTGGGCGGAAGAGAATGATGCTTTTAATGGCACTGGGAATTCACGCACTCTGACCCTTAATGAGGTAATTTTTACTAAAAACGGCAATTATGAAGCCAGCGATTCTGTTGCTGCTACAGATGATGTAGAGAGTGTTTTTGAGAATGATTTTAGAAACACCCATTCCTCTATAATGAAAGTAAAAGTTCTTGAAAAGGGACTATACATAAAGTATTTAGAGCTAACACCAAATACTTATTATTTTAGTTGGGATGATGTAGAATCCATAAAAGCAGATAAACGCGAGAAAACAGTATTATCAGGTATTGATAGAATTTATCAACTTAATAATGGACAAGAAGTTCGCGGTCAATATGCTGGAGAATCGTACAGCACGCTTAGTCTATATACAAACAGTGGAATGGTAGAAACATTTGATATAGACAATGTGACCAAATATTCTTATAAGCCCCTTAATCCTAGCCAAGACATATTAGAACAGAGCGAGTTAATTGACGTCGTGAAGACTAAAAACAAAGGAACATTCAGGGGCATTATAGTTGAACGAAATTTCGCAGATGGCAGTAATTATCTGATAATCCAGCAACAGACTGGCGCTACTCAAATGCTAAAGTTTGCTGATATTACGGAATACACTAAGGAAGAAAACCCCGAATACAAGCCCAAATTAGATGTCCTTTTGAAAGAGGGAGAAGTAGTAATCAACCGTGTAGCAACTGATTCTGTCGGTGTGACCAAAAATGGTAGTACGTTGATACTTGACAGTATCAATTTCAAAGTAGTGGTTCCTAAAGAGGGCAATACGACAAAGATAATTGTTGAGTACTATAACCCCAAACATTTGTCAAGCGACCATCTGATACTTGTCAAGGTTGACAAATCCATGGTAAAGAAAAAGACCATCTACAGTTTCAGCACTGATATATTTGATATGAAGAAGTTCTCCGCCCAAGGTAGCGAAACGAGTGTAAACAATACTACCAGAGTTGAGTATATCGTCGATGGTCAAGGCGTATTTGCTCTGTATGACCAGAACAACAAAAAAGCGATGCCATTCATTGTTAAATAACAAACAGTAAGGAAAGAATGAATTTAAGAGAGGTTACTATCGGCCGTTCTCCTAATTGTGACATATATCTTGACCCAAGGTGTAAATATGCCAGCAATATGCATGGTACGATTTATTATGACGGAAATCAACTGATGTTTAAAGACTTTAGTACCAATGGCACATTGATTAATAACATCAGCGTTAGGAATCGTGCTGTACCAATTCGTCGTGGGGATTCTATCATGATTGCAGGAAAGTATCCGATTAACTGGAACCAGATAGATTCATTCTTTCCAAACACTCCTTCATATCCAATAGGAACAATAGCTGATGTAAGCAAGTCAATTTCGCAACCAGCAAGCACTGTCGCCCCGCCGAATCTGACGAAATGGAGTTGGGGTGCATTTGTCCTATCTTGGATATGGGGCTTCTTCAATGGATGCTGGTGGATGTTTCTCGTAAAGATCGGTACATTTCTTCTCGGTTTATTGCTATGGTGGATACCATTTGCTGCCATCTTTATTTCAATTATAGATTTGGGCATATCAGTCTTGTTTGGCATTAAAGGAACAGAATGGGCATGGAACAACCGTTCGTGGAGCAGCATTTCAAACTTCGAGCAAACGCAAGATACATGGAATAAGGTTGGATTAGTTCTCTTCTTGTTTGGAATTGTAATGATGATGATTGCTATTATATTTTCTATAACAGCGATTTCACAGTATCTATAGACAGATATACCCTTATCAACTTGCGAGAATTACAATATGATTATCATAAAATCTGACATAGTTTCACTGCATGGTGCAGCAATATCTAAGATCGGAGGCCGTCCCGAGAACCAAGACGATATGGCATATCTGGATACTCCTCTTGGATTTCTGATTGTTGTGTGTGATGGAATGGGAGGAGGACCTGGAGGCAAGACAGCATCTTACATTGTGAAACAGGAAATTGCTGAAGTCCTACTCAATTGCTCTCCCCAAACACCTCGTGACCTTGCACTTAAAAAAGCTGCTGCTCGTGCACAT
>Ga0256407_10008507_pt1 | contig 15020 bp, 13 predicted proteins | sample RumenRJG_04DNA_FD_193489 | JGI IMG/M metagenome (GOLD analysis project Ga0256407, IMG submission 193489) | Bovine rumen microbial communities from Lethbridge, Alberta, Canada - RJG_04 | ecosystem: Host-associated > Mammals > Digestive system > Stomach > Rumen | place: Canada: Alberta... | reverse complement strand
TGAGTAGTTCCCGTCAGCCAGCGCGGCGTTCACGGGGCAGACTGGAGAATGCTATGATCGCGGGTCAGGTCAGGCTAATCCCATAACTTTTGTGATTGACCCATATTTGTTACCCCATGGTTACAAATCGTTCTAATTTCAACAAAAAACAGCTGGTAATCCCAACTGTTTTTAATGATTGTTTTAGGACATGAAATCTCAGTTGCTAACCCGTGATCGTTACGTCCACGCCGCTTCCTCCGAGAAGCTCGCGGAGCTCGGACTCTGACTTGTCTGTTATCCTTCCAAGCCTGGTATATGCCCATGAATTGGACCCGTAGAATATGACCATATGGTCCGATGTATAGAGCATGATATCTCCTGCTTCGGTCGTGGTATCTGTATCGTTGCTTGGTAGCTTTGTTCCGATATCACCCACCTGCTCAAAGCCGCCGTATGGTTCTGTATGGATCGTCAAAGGTCCTTCCTTAACCATTTCGGCGAGTGCTCTGGTTGAGTCGTTGTTTTCCCATGACACCTCTACTGCAATGTCATTGATCGTCATCTTCATTTCTATAGATTCCTTTTCGTTGTTGGTTTCAGTATTTTCTTCATTCACATCCAAGGCTTCATCGGTTTCCGCGGACTGCGAACCTGCAGGATCCGCCGACATCTCCTCTTGAGGCGCGGCACAACATGTCATAGCCAGCGACAGCAGAATGCATATTGCTGTCAGTTCCAGCATCCTTTTCATTGACCTATCCTTCATTTCTTATTTCAGATAGCTGCCGAAAAAAGCTTCCAGCTTGTCCCATGGGATGACTTTCTTCTCGCCGCCGTCATATAGATCCGTATGCACAGCGCCTTCGATAGGCATGAATTCTTTGTTATCAGTATACTTGCTGTCTCTGATCATATCCTCATAAGCGTCTTTGCCAAAGTAGAATGAATGAGCTTCTGTTCCGTGAACTATGAGCACGGCGCTGCGGATCTCGTTGCTGTACATAAGTATCGGCTGGTTCATGAACGACTCACATCCGATAACGTTCCATCCGCCGTTGGAGTTAAGCGATCTTGCGTGATAGCCGCGGTCTGTCTTGTAATAATCGTAGTATTCCTTTACAAAGAAAGGCGCGTCCTCCGGTAGAGGATCTACGACTCCGCCGCCGAGCGCATATTCTCCATTCTTAAGATCCTCAAGTCTCTGTGCGCACATCGCAGCTCTGTGAGCATAGCGCTGCTCTTCGCTGTCCTCAGAGTCAAAATACCCTTTTGCGTTGACCCTTGTCATATCATACATTGTCATGGATGCTGTTGCCTTGACTCTGGTATCGAGCGCGGCAGCATTGATCGCAAGTCCGCCCCATCCGCAGATACCGATGATGCCGATGCGCTCAGGATCCACCTTATCGCAGAGTGACAGGAAGTCGACAGCTGCCATGAAGTCTTCCGTGTTGATATCCGGAGACGCCATATATCTAGGGAATCCGCCGCTTTCGCCTGTGAAGGACGGATCGAATGCGATAGTAAGGAATCCCCTTTCAGCCATCGTCTGTGCGTAAAGGCCGGAGCACTGTTCCTTGACAGCTCCGAACGGACCGCATACCGCAATCGCCGGAAGCCTGCCGGCCGCATCCTTCGGTGTATACATATCTGCGGCAAGCGTTATGCCGTATCTGTTGACGAATGTGACCTTGCAGTGATCTACCTTGCTGCTCTTTTCAAAAGTCTTGTCCCAGTCCTTAACAAGTGCCAGTTTTTCTGTTTTCATCATGATCATTGTCTCCATTTTCTGTGCTATGTTGTGTTGCTGTTCTGTTTACACCCGTATCATAGCGCTTTATCGTGACATTCGCTAATGAATATGAAGAATGTATGATATTCGTTTGATGCATATCATATAGATGCCCATTTCGCCTCACATCCTGACACTTACTCAAGTAAAATGTACTGAAAATAAGCCTACATCAGAAATCTACGCATGCTGGGATGAGGTTATGGCACATCTCAACGAAGTGACCAGAAGGCAGGAAGCCGAAAAATAAGCAACACGAAAAAAACGGGGTTCACCCGTTTTTTTCGTGGAGCGTACGAGGCTCGAAGCCATACGCACATCCTGAAAGCATTGAAATTACTGGAGGTTGAGCACACCATCCGCTTTCATCTAACCACCTATCTAACCACCTCCGAGCATTTTCGTAGAGATTGTTTCCACATGTGGATAATGAGCGTATAAATGAATGACTCGTATCCTCAATTTTATAGTCAAATAACGGGCTACTTTCTCCTTCCATCTAACCACCCTATCTAACCACTTGACCATATAGAGGCTGTATTTGCATGCTGTTCAGATAACTATTCTGATAACCTATCTGATAACCTGTAGTTATCCGCAGCTTTTTCTGTAACATTTTCTGTAACTTTATTAGTCACCTTTTCAGTCACCCTATCAGTCACCTGATCCGCTTCTTTCATCGTCATGTTCTGCATCAGATCCCATAAACCGCCTGAATTCTGCCTCCAGCTGTTCTCTATCAGGGAAGTACAGCTGGTATCTGCTAACAAACACCTGATTGGTAATGTTTTGCAGCGCGTACTGCATGACCAGTTTATCCTCATATGCTCCAAGTACGATACCTATAGGCTCTGTATCTCCCTCAGTATTCATTTCTTCTCTGTAATAATTCAGATAGAAATTCATCTGGCCTATATCTTCATGCTGAACTTCACCCTTTTTAAGATCAATAAGAACAAAGCATTTCAGTATCCTATGATAAAAGACAAGATCTACCTTATATGTCCTGCCTCCGATCGTTATCTTCTGCTGATTACCAACATAAGTGAATCCTTTTCCAAGTTCCAGAAAGAACATGCTGAGATTGTTTATCAACGCCTCTTCGAGATCACCTTCAGTATATGTAGGCAGCTGCGGCAGCCCGGTGAATTCAAATACATATGGTTCTTTCAGTATATCTTCCGGCTTCTCTATTATTTGTCCTTCCTGAGCAAGCTTCATCACCGAGTCCTTGTCCGTACTGAGAGCCAGACGCTGGAACAGCATGCTTTTCATCTGTCGCTTGAGTTCGCGCACGCCCCAGCCCTCGCTGGCGCATTCCTTCTCATAAAAGGATCTTTCCAGCGGATCGTCTATCTTGAGAAGCTCGATATAATGGCTCCATGACAAAAATCCAGACAGTGTTTGGATTTTTGGGTATGTAATATAAAGCTTCCTCATATTGTACACACTGCTTCTGCTAAAGCCTTTTCCATATCTCTCAGTCAAGTCCTTGGAAAGATTATTCAGTGTCTCAGAACCATAATCAGCTTTTGAGTTTCCCTTCTGCTCAAATTCAACAATATCCTTACCGATATTCCAATAAGTATCCAGCATAATAGATTTTGTTGCGGAAGCATACGACACCCTGCCAGCATGCAGTTCTTCACCTACCTGCTCAAGCAGTTCCTGGTAATCTTTATTGTCGAATAAAGTCAGTTCACCTTCGCCCATAATTCCTTATCACCTTTTCATTCACCCGATCGTTCACCCGATCGTTCACCTTTGCACCATCATATAAGTTCTCCGTTATCAAAGTGGTTGTTTGTTTATTTCACCATAAGCAGCACAGCAAACCCTTCTCACTCGTAATCTTCCTTTTCTTCAGCCGCGTAACTTAGGCCATAGCCTTGAGACATCTCATAATCTTTTGATACTTTACGCTTTGCCGAGGCAAAAGATATTGCTTCGTTATCCGCTCTCTTCTCCGCATCTTCAAACGAGTTGATCCCAAGGCCGAAGTACTTCTCAAAGAAGGATTTCAGCTTATCTATTACTGTCTGCTTCTTCTCTGCACGTCCGCCGCCTCCGAATCTGGAGACCGGAGGCATTATTTTATCTATATCAGTGCCGGTAGTTTTTATTGAACCGTCTCTGAATGCGTTCGTTATAAACTTGCGTGTTTCCGCAGGTTTAAGTTTCTCCTCGGCTATAAGTGCAGTCAGGTCGCTCTCCTGCTGCTCTCTTACAAATTTTTGCCAGTCACGTTCTACCACAGAATCCGCGTTGATCGTATTGATGAAGTTTTCGATAAGCTCTTTCTTGCTCCTGAGCTCCAGGGATGATTTTATCGCACGGTCGATCGCTATGAGAATCTCTTTATCCTTGCAGTTTGATTGATGATACTTGGCAACAAGCATAAGTATGTAGTCGATATTGACCTCGATCTGCTTGACGAGTTCCATTTCAAAGACGATGTCATCAGCGATGTTCTCACCCTTTGTCTTCGGCCTGTACTTGTCATAAAGATCGTTGTAGATACCTGTATAATCCTGGAAGTCTATTGGGGACAAAATGTCCTGTCCCTCAAACTCATCGAAGGTAGACAGTATGTTCCTGAGCCTCAGGATGTTGCCGAACGAAACGATGAAATCCTTTTCAGCTTTCTCGCCGAGGATCTGCACTCCGAGCGGATACTTCTGGATCAGCTCTGCAATACGCTCTTCATAACCTTTCTGGTGCTTTCCGTTATCATCGGTATAACCGTAATAATAATCGTTATACGATTTGAGTAAGACGATCCCAGTCGCGTCCTTGTCGCCAAACAAGGCGATTGCTGCATCAGTCTCTTCCTGAAGATCGCGGAAGCAGACGATATTACCGAATGTCTTGACAGAATTAAGTATGCGGTTGGTCCTGCTGAATGCCTGTATAAGGCCATGCTGTCTGAGGTTCTTGTCTACCCAAAGAGTATTTAGCGTAGTTGCGTCAAAGCCGGTCAGGAACATATTGACTACTATAAGCAGATCTACCTCACGGTTCTTCATGCGTAACGACAGGTCTTTATAGTAATTCGGGAACTTGTCGGACGATGTATCGTACATCGTGTTGAAGGTCTCGTTATAGTCACCAATCGCCATATCCAGGAATTCTCTGGATGTCGTGTCAAGCCCACTGGTGTCATCGGAATTCTCATCATCTATGAAGCCGTCCGGGTCTTCTTCGTTCTGGCCATAACTGTAGATGGTAGCAACCTTAAGCGCTCTTTCAGGATGAGCAGCCATCTGCTTCTTGAACTCAAGGTAATACATCTTCGCAGCATCTATTGATGAGACTGCAAAAATAGAGTTGAACCCGTTGAGGCGCATCTTCTCCTTCTGTTCTTTGGAGGCGGCATTTCTGGCCACATCCTCGATATTCATAAGTTTTGAGAATGTATAGTAGCCTTCGCCTCGTTTAGTCTTCTGGTCAAAGTGTTCGAGGATATATGTCGTTACCTCCGAGATCCTCTCTGGTGCCATAAGCGCAGACTCTGTATTGATGGCCTCGACCTGCTTATCCTTTACACCTTCTTTCTTCCTGACCGTATTGACATAATCGATCCTGAACGGCAGCACATTGCCGTCATTGATAGCATCGACTATCGTGTATGTATGGAGTTTGTCTCCGAATGCCTGCTCGGTGGTGCGCAGATTATGATGCTTGCCTGATCCGGCATTTACAGCAAATATAGGTGTACCGGTAAATCCGAAGAGATGATAGTTTTTGAAGTTCTTTGTGATGGCAACATGCATGTCGCCGAACTGCGTGCGATGGCATTCGTCAAAGATTAGGACGCAGTGCTGCCTCATCACAGGGTGCCCCGGATTCTTCTTTATGAAGTTATCGAGCTTCTGGATAGTCGTGACTATTATCTTGTATTCATGCGGGTTTCCTTTGGCATCTCTGTTCTCGAGCTGCCTTGTAAGCACAGCCGTGTTTTTATTGCCATTGGCAGCTCCCTTTTCGAACCTGTCATACTCCTTCATCGTCTGATAGTCGAGATCCTTACGGTCTACTACGAACAGCACTTTGTCGATATATGGCAGACGTGATGCAAGCTGAGCAGTCTTGAAGGATGTAAGGGTCTTGCCCGATCCGGTGGTATGCCAGATATAGCCGCCGGCATCAACAGTGCCCATCTTTTTATAGTTGTTTGCGATCTCGATGCGGTTAAGTATGCGCTCAGTTGCAACTATCTGATACGGCCTCATGACCATCAGCATTCGTTCTGATGTGAAGACGCAGTACTTGGTCAGGATGTTCAGGATCGTATGCTTCGCAAAGAATGTCTTTGTGAAATCTACAAGATCAGGAATGATCTTGTTGCCGGCATCCGCCCAGAAGGAAGTGAATTCGAAACTGTTGCTGGTCTTCTGGGCCTTTCGCTTGCCGTTCTCGCGCTCCTTTATTGCGCTGAACCTTGTCGAGTTTGAATAATACTTGGTGTGAGTTCCATTCGATATAACGAATATCTGCACATACTCATACAGACCTGCACCGGCCCAGAAGCTATCTCTCTGGTATCTGTCTATCTGATTGAACGCTTCCTTGAGGGCTACACCACGTCTTTTGAGCTCGATATGTACAAGCGGCAACCCGTTTACAAGAACAGTCACATCATAACGATTATCGTAGTTGCCGCTGTCCTCTGCGTATTGATTTATGACCTGAAGATAGTTGCTATGGATATTCTTCTTGTCTATCAGCATGATGTTCTTGGATGTTCCATCATCACGCTTCAGGACCTGCACACTGTCTTCCTGGATCTTCTGACTCTTATCTTCAATGCCCTCATTTGCGTTCGAGACATTTTGCGTAAAGAAACGATCCCACTCAGCATCAGAGAACTTGTAATTGTTCAGTTTCTCGAGCTGGGTTCGAAGGTTGTTTACAAGAGCGTCAGAATCATGTATCGTCAGATACTCATAGCCCTGCTCCTGAAGCAGCTTAATGAAAGCCCCCTCAAGCGCTGCCTCGCTCTGATAAGCATCAGACCTGCTGCCCTGAGGTTCGTACTCAGCAACAACCGTGCTTTCATTTGTCGAAAGTATCACATTATACTGGCTCATGCTATTTGTTGCCTTCCTTTTCAAGCCTGTCTCTCAAATCACTAAGCCGTTCACCCTTATATGTAAACCATACTGTTCCCTGCACTGGGTGGTCAAAGCCTTTAAGCCTCTGTGCCAGAGCTGACAGCAATGTGGTCTCGCCATTGTACTCAATATGTCTGTCATCTATTACAATTGGCTTCACTTCCTGATCGTCAACAAATACGATCTCGCTCCCGAAATCGATCCCGCAGTCACTGAATCTGAATGGGCCTCTGCGAGCAGTTTCTTTCACCTCTTCGGCAATCTGTTCATCTATGATCTCGTGACCTTCCGGAGTCATACGTTTTAACCTGTCTATCGTACCGCTTATCTTGGCAATGCACTCAAGCAGGCCATACGCGTCCTCAGCTGACATGGCGTAGAATTCCTTGACACGTTCCTTGCCATCGAAATTCTCTATGGTTCTGAGATCCGGGTTGAGGTTGTCAATCAGCTTGTGAAGTTCCTTGTCTGTTAGCGCTTTATCCACTTCATAAACAGCGTAAACACGAAATGCAAACGGTATCGTCTCACTCCTGTTCAGTTGCTTTAGCCTCTTTTCGATATCCGTCGCAAATCCAATCTTTACATAATCCGGGAAAGATGGGTTTGTCAGTATGTAGATAACGCCCTTAGCCATAGCTTAGTTCTCCTTCTCTTTAAAGCTTAAGAGCTTGTCTCTATAGTGTTCGTATTGCTTGTTTCTTGCTTCAATCTCAGCTGGAATTCCTTCAGAAATACTATTAACAAGGTGGTCGAAGTTGTCCAGAACATTGACTATTTCATTTTGAACTTCAATCGGCGGTAGGGATATAACCGCCTTGCCTATGCCTTCAGCTGATATAGCACAAATCTTTCCTGTAGACACATATTTCTTTATTTGATTATGGTATCCATCTGTTCTTAAGTAATAGGATATGTATTTAGGATTTTGACTGTGTACGAATGTATAACATGCATCATGAACTGCTACATCATCTTCTCCCAGCCATGCTACACCAACTCCAATATCCCAATCATTTTCTCCAGCTCCTACAATCACTACGTCATTTTTATGTGCAAAACGCAGCTTCGAAGCCAGTTCCGGATTCAAATGAGATCGAACGTCCTTCGCCCATATCCCATAATATGTATAGAGCTCTCCATAGTGGATACAAGGTGTCCCATACTCAACAGCATCTGCTTTTACAAATCTCTTTCCTCTTGTCAATGAACCAATATCTGAGAGCTGAACATCTATATATCCAAACACATACTGACAAAGCTTAATTATGTTCTGTCTGTCTGTCTGTCTGTCTGTCTGTCTGTCTGTCTGTCTGTCTGAGGCATTGTCGCGCCTGTCTCAACGAACGTCAAGAGCAGATCTCTATAATATTCGTACTGTTTCTGCCGAGCTTCGATTTCAGCAGGAAGACCAATATTCAAATCTGAACAAATCGATTCGAAATTGTCCAAAACATTTACAAGTCTCCCTTGAACTTCAAGCGAAGGAATCGGCACCGGGAATGCATTGAGCATTGGCCTTCGAATTGAAGCAACAGATCCCTGAAACATTGATTTTTGAATATATGGCAAAAAAGCTGACCTCATGTAATGGAAATAATACCTTGGCAATACTTCCGGCGAATTAATATGAATCCTATACGCCCTTTGGTGCAAAGCGTACTTGCCTTCAACGTAATGAAACACTTTTCCAACGCCCACACCGTCACCGGCCGTGATTATTGCTGTTTCATCATATTCATACTCATTTTTTCTTAATGGTTCTTGAGATCTTACAAAGAATGGATACAGACCTTCTTCTAAACCCTCATTAGTATTACTGCTACCTGTACCAATGTCTGCAATTTCCTGAAGAGCAACCACTTTAACATCATTATGAAACGACAGCAGTCTGTTTCTATAATAATCATACTGTTGTTTGCGGGCTTTCAGCTCCGCTGAAAGCTCCGCTGAAAGCTCCGCTGAAAGTAACGTGAAATGGTCCAGCACGCGGACTATTTCACGTTGTACCTCCAGAGGAGGTACAGGCACGCTTATATTCACCAGATGATCTGGAGTAACCTCTATCACTTTAGTGCCATGAGCCAACTTGTTTTTTTGTTTCTGAAAATGGGTCGAGTGAAAATAGTATGCAAGGTACTTTGGGTCCTGATTATGATGAATGATTGCAGTATGTCCACTTACAGCGACAGGCTCTGAACCAAGCCAAGCGATGCTTTTGCATACATCATCCACATTTTCACTTGTAACTGCCATTACAATATCGCCAGGGTCAGCAAACTTTTGCTTTTTTGCTGTTTGTTCATCTATAAAGCTGATCGTTTTTTCAGGAAACAAGCTGTACCATGTATAAATCTGCCCATAGTGAATACATGGGATACCACTTTCTTGAAAAGCTTTCTTTTGGAAATTGCCGCCGCGAGAGATAGTTGCTATTTCTCCTAGAGTCTTATATTCCACTCCGTCCGGGCACAGTTCTGCAATAAGGTCATCAAGTCTACTCATGCTTCCTGCCCTCCTTCAATCTCTGCTATGATCTTGTCGATCTCTTCACGGAGAACCTGTTCTCTTGCGACAATTTCTCTGATTTCAGCATTGAGCTTGACTATGTCTATCTTCTCTCTGGTATCCTCCTGCTCAACATATGTACTTACTGAGAGGTTATAGTTCTGTTCTTTTACCTCATCATAAGTGGCAAGGCGGCAGAAGTAATCAGTATCTTCACGTGCAGCAAAAGCATCAACGATACGGGATATGTTTTCTTCAGTCAGCTTATTGTTGTTTGTAACCTTTACGAATTCTTTAGATGCGTCTATGAACAGCACATTGCTGTCTGTTTTGCTCCTCTTGAGCACCATAATGCATGTCGCTATGGAAGTACCGAAGAAGAGATTGCTAGGAAGCTGGATCACGCAATCAATGAAGTTGTTGTCGATCAGATATTTTCTGATCTTCTGCTCTGCCCCGCCTCTGTACATGATTCCCGGGAAGCAGACTATGGATGCTGTGCCATTTGTCGCAAGCCAACTGAGTGAATGCATGATGAAAGCAAGGTCAGCTTTTGACTTTGGCGCAAGCACGCCTGCAGGTGAGAATCTTGGGTCGTTTATAAGAAGAGGATTGTCATCTCCAGCCCATTTGATGCTGTATGGCGGATTTGATATTATGACCTCAAACGGTTCATCGTCCCAGTGCTGCGGTGAGATCAGCGTATCCTCGCAGGCGATATCGAACTTGTCATAGTCTATATCGTGCAGGAACATGTTGATACGGCAAAGGTTGTAGGTCGTTATATTGATCTCCTGTCCAAAGAAGCCCTGGCGCACATGCTCTTTGCCTAGTATTTTCGCGGCTTTCAGGAGCAGCGAGCCAGAGCCGCAGGCAGGATCATATACTTTATTAACCTCCGTTTTGCCGTATATCGCCAGCCTTGTCAGGAGCTCTGAAACTTCTTGCGGTGTATAAAATTCGCCGCCGCTCTTGCCCGCATTGGAAGCGTACATGGTCATCAGATACTCATACGCATCACCAAAGGCGTCGATAGTATTCTCTTTGTAGTCGCCGAGCTTCATATCGCCTATGCCGTTCAGCAGCTTGACAAGCTTCTCATTCCTCTTGGCGACCGTCGCGCCAAGCTTATTGCTGTTAACATCGAAGTCATCAAACAACCCGGCAAAGTCATCTTCGCTGATGCTGCCCTTGGCGGAATTCTCTATGTTATTGAATACCCTCTCGAGGGTCTCGTTCAGGTTATCATCATGAGGAGCACGCTTTCTGACATTTACAAAAAGCTCAGAAGGCAGAATGAAGAAGCCTTTCTCTTCTACGAGTCCCTGCCTGGCCATCTCCGCATCGGCATCTGACATCTTCGCATAATCAAAGCCTGTATTACCTGCTGCTATCTCACCTTCATTTATGTAATTAGTCAGATTCTCTGAGATGAACCTGTAGAACATCGTACTCAGGACATATGACTTGAAGTCCCAGCCGTCAACACTGCCTCTCAGATCATCTGCTATGCTCCATATCGCCTTATGAAGTTCGTCTCTTTCCTGTTCTTTTTTAGCGTCTACCATGTAATTGCTCCTTCAAAATGAACACCTCATTGATGTTTTAATTTTAGCAAAATACAGCCTTCACTTAAAGGCTGCATCATTTGCAATATCAGTAATCCACAAGATATATCCCTATTCCTATCTTATGAAATGTTTCCTTTAACTCTTATAATTATTATAATTAAGAAGAAGAAAGGATATTGACAATGATGAAATCTATAGAAGAATACACAAATTATCTGTTTAACTGCTCCTTTTCAGATGATTCCTTTGATCCTGAAGATCACGAAGATCATCTGAAAGCATCATGGGAGCTTTTTGAACACTACCCCTGGGAGGACATCTATCCAGTGTGGATGAAGCATCTTCATGAGAACTGCTCAACCCCGGAAGACGTCATCAACTTTGTAAACCTTTATACCTACTATGAAGCAGATGACCTTCCAGTCGATGACCCGATTGGACTCATCAGCCATATCTACTACAAAGTAGATATGGATAAGTATTGGGATGAAGCTGGTGAGCTTTTCGAGGGGTTTGCAATAAACATCCTCTCAAAACAGGGACTCGTGGATATGATGAATGACCCTTATTATACTCCGCTTAAAGACGAACGAATAACGAATACAATAGCATGCTTGGTAAAGAGTAAGCCAGGGGAATAAAAGAGCAACTTACTGCGCTAATTAAGATGCCGGACTGTTATGTCATTATGATCATAACAGTCCGGTTTTTTCACACCTATTTTTCTTCCATCCTCAAATTTGATACCTCCTGCATATCCCAGCAACATAGTCACAAATTGTTCTTTTACAAAAACAACAGAAAACAGGTTTAATTTTTGGAAGTTTCTTTCCTAGGAGTAGTGAAAGGCTTTTTAAAAAACTTTCTCAAAAAGGGTACTCATTTTTGAAATTTTGTCCAAATAAGTGAGAAGCACCTGTGCAGACAAAGCATGTTCAAATTGTCCTTCTTTTTTCAAGATGGAGGGGTGTCAAGCATCGATTTCATTGCTCATAAGTAGAGAGATTTTCCTGTTCTTTCTGAAAAAAATATTGAAGAATGCCATATTTCGGGCACTTTCGTGGCCTACAAGTGAAGAGTGTTCATTTTGTGGCTGATGGTGTTAATGATTCATTGCTTTATGCACTTTTACAAAAACAATCCTTAAAGGGGGTTACAAAATGCCTTTCTCGTGACCTACAGGTGAAAGGCCTTTATCTCAGCGTGCAAATTGTTCTTTTGCAAAAACGCTCAAGAAACCTGATACAAGCAGACCGATTTTGTACTTAGAGGGTGAAAGCACTTTTAAATAATGGCTGATACATCCAGCATCACTTATGCTTCAAGAGTTTATATCAAAGGAAAACGAAATGAAAAAAGTAAAGAAAACCGGGATCGCATCTGTGGATGCGCTATATGGGATCGATTTCACAGGGAATACTATCCCCCACTCCTGGTACGGGACGATCCAGACCGAGAACGGCAAGCCGGATATGAACGCAATTGCGATTCTCTCCGAAATACTGTATTGGCACAGACCGAGAGAGTCATGCGGAGACGGAGACTCTGGAGAGATAGTACTCACAAAGCGCTTCGGGAAGGATATGCTGCAGCTCAGTTACGGCCAGCTCAATAAGAAGTTCCATTTATCAAAGGCGCAGTGCAGGCGGGCCATGAAGAATCTTGAGCGTCTCGGGGTGATCAAGCGGAATCTCAGGGATCTCGACACTGAAGCCGGAGACAGGCTTAACAATGTGATGTTCATTGAGCTGTTTTCAGACAGGCTGCTGCAGCTTACCTTCCCCGGCGAAGATGCCCCTGGTGAAAAAATTGTTATCAGGGTATCCGGTGAAATGGATGAGGTCATCGATTTCGATGAACCAGGTGGTGCAGTTAAGAATATGACAAATACAAAGAATACTACAGAGATTACAAACAAAGATTATCCACTCTATCGATCAGAGCTGGAGCGAGTCAGGGATCAGATCGAATACGACATCCTTATCAAAGACAAAAAGCTGGACAAAGGGATCATCGATAACATCGTAGACATCATGGTCGAGGTAAATCTGTCCCGCAGGAAGACCCATTATGTGAACGGCGAACCGGTGGATGTTGATCTTGTCAAGGCCCGCTTTAGCTCGATCGATACGGAGATGATCAGGTTGATACTTGACCGGATAAAGAACTCTGTAGTTTCCGTCGGCAACATGAAAGCATATCTGGTCACGATACTCTTCAACACACCGGCGACTTATGAAACCGAGCTGGCTATGCAGGTCAGCCGGGACATGTATGTTTATTCACACTAAGCGAAAGGAAATCAAAATGACAGAAATCAACAACATTAAGATCATTGCGGTCGATCATGGATACGGAAATATCAAGACCGCGAACACAGTTACTCCTACGGGAATCACGGAGTACGACAGTGAGCCTGCTCTTGGCGGCAACATCCTTGAATATGACGGCAAATGGTACAAGGTCGGTGAAAGGCACAAGGACTTCGTCGCGGACAAGACAACGGATGAAGAGTACTACCTGCTCACGCTCATGGCAGTCGCCAGGGAACTTGGCAGAGAGAAGATCTACGAAGCTGATGTGCATCTGGTATGCGGACTGCCCCTCAAATGGGTCAGATCGCAGAGAGAGACTTTCAGTTCATATCTCACACGTAAGAAAAAGCTGGCCTTCAGATATAACGGTAAGGACTTCCGTGTGAAGCTCGTGGGATGCACGGTTCTTCCTCAGGGCTACCCTGCCGTCGCCCAGTCAGTCGGGAAATATCAGGGCACGCATATGGTTGCAGACATTGGAAACGGCACCATGAACATCATGTATATCATCGACAAGAAGCCTATCGAAGAAAAGTGTTGGACTGAAAAGCTCGGCACCAACGAGTGCATGATCAAGGCTGTTAATGCAGTTATGGAAGAGACCGGGTCACATATAGAGCCGGCGACAGTAGAAAGAGTGCTGAGGTTCGGGACAGCTGACATTCCGGAGAACTATCTCGATATCATACGCAGAGTGGCTGAGGATTATGCTGCCGAGATCTTCTCAGCTCTCAGGAAGTATGAATACAACTCGGATCTTGTAAGACTGCATATAGTCGGAGGCGGCGCTGTCATCATCAAAAACTTTGGTAAGTATGGCCCTGACAGAGTCGAGATCATAGATGACATCTGTGCCAATGCTAAAGGCTATGAGTACGTTGTTGCGCTGAGCTGGAGGAACTGCAAATGAGCAATACAAGAACAGCCAGTATACGATTCGACATGGACAACGAGATGCACAGGAAAGCATGGCAGCTCCTGCAGGACAGAGATAAAAACAGATTCTCGTCATATAGTCAGACAGTGATCCATGCACTGATCAAACTGCTGTCAGAGGAGACTGATGAACTTGCAAGGAAGGCTGAGAGCAACATTTCGCTATCGGATATCTCTGAAACGGTAGAGCGTGCTGCTGAAAAAGCGATCGAGCGCACTCTCCCCTCGTTCCTCGCAGGCTATCTTGCATGCGCTGCAGGATTCAGTCCGGCGGATCACGAGATGCGACTGCAGAACACAAGTACTTCAGCTGCGGAGGTAAGCGATGAAGATGCTGCAGATGATATCGACTTCGACTTCTTAGGGCTGAACTGAGACCACATTGTGGACCTGTAAACCTGCTATCGGTTTGGTATCAAATACGGTAATTACGGTATCAAATCGGTAGCACTGCCTCTGGTCACGGTATCCAAGTGATATCCGGCGGTGGCAAAAGGATATCCGCGAAACTGAGTCATTTGTTGGAAAATAGATCCTCAGATCGGCCACAAATGACACTTGTACGGGCCCGTACAACTTTAGCAAGCAGAGCATTTGAACGCTCACGCCTTCTGCATGCTGTCTTACCGCCCTGCGATAAGCCAATTGGTGGCAAGCCCCCAAACCCCCGTTTATTAATAGATTCCCAATCTGCCGGACTATAGGTCGCCGGCAGACTGGTCTGCGTTCTTACGAGGACGACCGCGCGGACGCTTAGGCTTCTGTTCGGTCTGGTCCTTAGGTTTAGGCTTACGCCCGCGTT
>Ga0256407_10008506_pt1 | contig 15020 bp, 35 predicted proteins | sample RumenRJG_04DNA_FD_193489 | JGI IMG/M metagenome (GOLD analysis project Ga0256407, IMG submission 193489) | Bovine rumen microbial communities from Lethbridge, Alberta, Canada - RJG_04 | ecosystem: Host-associated > Mammals > Digestive system > Stomach > Rumen | place: Canada: Alberta... | reverse complement strand
TGAAATATGTCATCTGCACTTTGTCATGCTCTAAGCAGGTATCTTCATATGATTCAAGATCTGTCAGAAAAGCTCTACCTGGTTCATTCAGTATCTGTTCGTTTACATTTGCAATCCTTTCATTAACAGCTGCATTAGCTTCTAAAGCCTTATCACTAACTTTTACTTCTGGAGTCTGATGAAATGCTGCTGTATAGTCAACAAAGTTCTTATCACCATTTTCTTTAACCTGACGTTCATGTTCTTTCTTAAGTTCCATCATGTCATCGAAGCGCTTACTAGCAGACATGCTGTCACCACTATACTGTTTCTTAGCTTCGACTGCTTTGTTTCCCTTATCTATGAACGACTGTCTTGTTGCTTCTACTGCAGCTGACACTTCTTCATCTTTCTTTTTAGAGAAATATAAATAAGTAAGACCAGCTCCAGAGAACAATCCAAATACAAAGAAAACTAAATATTTAGCATTCATATAATCGCCTCTCAAATCTTATTAAGAATATAACCATCATGGTTAAACTCGAGAAGAACAGATGGTTCGTAGCCGTTTACAAATGCTCTCTTAGCATCATCCAGAACATTAAAGATTCCGAAATCAATATGTCCACCAGAAATCTTACCATTCTTAATCCATCCTATCTGATGAGCTATCTGATTTCTTGGATCACCCTGTGGGAACCAAATGCCAAGACCTTCAAGTACACGATCCATTGTGATCCATCCATGAATATCAAGAAATCTCTGGAATGCCTTTAGTTTACCATCAATAAACTCAAGATTATAGTAAGCATTCTTCTCCCAATTAGGTGATGATTCGTCAAAGAATGCATAAGATAAATCAAGATCTTCACTGCCTGCATGTAGACCATCACTTACATGAACATCTTTCTTAACCTTATGTTTCTTACCATCATCATCAATTTCATCGGTTGGTACTTTCTCTGTATTAATGCCGTATCTGTAGAATAGATCTTTATCTTTACCCTGATCTTCTACTACCTTATTACGATACTCATCAAACAGAGTTGTTACTGTATTAAGAGCTCCAGTTGCTGCTGCGTATCTCTTAGATAAGATACTATGACCTTTTCCTATACAGAAAGCGCCTGCTGCAAACATAGCTATAGGTGGCATAACAGTCTTTGCAATCTCGAAACCTGTCTGGATGTTAATTATCTGTCTATCATGAGCCTGCTGCTCTTCTGTATATGCCTCAGGATGTGTGTCAATAACTTCCTGCTGCTCAGCTAACTTTTCTATACGCTCTTCCATAACATCTCTAGTCTTAAGAGCTGCTCTCCATGTTAATATAGCTCCACCACCAATAAGAAGTAATCCACCTACTATAAGTAATGTTGGAGCATTCTTCTGTGCTTTCATAGCAACTTTAGAGTTTCTTATTCTTCTTAACGCTGCATGACTACTGTTTATCATAATATAAATACCTCCTAATTAAAGTGCTTCTGTTCTTGGGAACACAATATAGAATCCATCTACATCATGCTCAATGTAATATCCATCTAAGCTCTCCCAGCCCCATCTATTATCCTGTTTAGGGTTGCTGCTGGTATAACCGATTGTCTGATTATAATCCTGTATTGATGCATATCCGTACTCTTTTATGAGTCTTTCCAACTCACTGATGATCTCAATACAGTCTGCTCTACTTAATCCTTTAGGTCTAACAATGCCACTTGATCGACTAGTTCTTTCAAATCGATCTTCAGAGCCTCTTCCTTCAGATATACTGTTATACGACGTGTAAGTGGCTCTACTCTGTCCACTAGAATATCTACTTCTAGAAGATCTTTTTGATCCTCTATTATCATGATAGATAGACATAGATGCTCCGCCTACTATCAAATCATATAACAAATCTTTTGCTGCTGGTATAAATATCCCTGTCATAAGATCAGCACCAATCTGTTTAGCATCTTCTTTAAATGATTCCTGCTTTGATGGTGCTTTGAATCCAGAGTTAGAATTCACTATCTGCTTAACATGTTTATCTCGTTCTGGCATTATTTACCTCCTTTCTTTAATTAATATCTGGATCATCATATCCGTTCTCATCTAATTCATTAATATCATAGCCATTTACATGATCATCAATAGCGGCTACAGCATCCATTGTTGCCATTCCTACAACAGCGTCACCAACCATCTGACCTCCTTTAAGGGCATATCCAGCTACTATTCCAGGAATATCATGGTTAGCTTTAGATTTATCTATCGCTTCATCAATATCAAAGAAATTAGACGCTCCAAGAATACCAACTCCAGCTCCTTTAAAAATATTCCAAAATATCTGTTCCCAAATATTAGTTTTTCTCTTCATAGGATTACTCCTTCTAAAATATTGTAAAAAAACAGAGAGTCCACAATTTCTGTGAACTCTCCTTTCCGGTTACTCAAAACCTTTTTACTGTTCCGTTTCGCTGTTATCGCTTTCGATTGTTGCTGTTGAATCAATGATGTTTGGATCATCATATCCATAATCATCAAACTCATCCTCTGATGATACTCCAATACCTGTCTGGGCATGTTTCACATAAGCTACAGTTGCTCCTGCTCCAATCGCGACTCCAGCTCCCACAGTTACTATTGTACTGAGGACCTTATGCTTATGATTGAAATCATCAAGTTTCTGTCCAGCTTTTGTTAAGCCTTCACCCAAGCGGGTAAGAATACCCTTCTTTGGTGCATCGTCGACTATGCTTTCGAATTCATCCATAGTCATCTCATCATCTTTAACATTCTTGTCAGCCATAATTAGCCTCCTTATAAAATTGGTTTTATTGTTCCTATTATAAAAGCAAATAATTTTGCGAATTAAATGTTTGTTATAGGTAATCTTTCAAATGTCCATTCTTTACATGGTGTACCATCTGGTTTCTGTCCATTAATAAATTTCGGAATTATATAATCAGTAGAAATATAACTAGTAGTACCTATTTCAGAGTAATCATCTCTAGCAATACTCCATTCCAAAATATCACCTATAGGAATCCAAGGTAAATCAATCATATCACAGAGCTCATTAAAATTCATAGTCATTTCCATGGCCATACGAGCATTGGCTCTGGCACATGCAGCTTTGATACGATCCTCATTAGATTTGAAATATCTATTACCTATTCTATCATAAACCCAATAAAGATTACTTGATTCCTCACCATTCACTTCAACATCTGGTTCAACCACAGAAGCATCTTTATGTTCAGAAATATCATCCTGAGCTACTGATTCTTCAATCTTTTTGACTGTATTTTCATCCAAATGCTCAATTACATGCTTCTGATACCTCTGTAATGCCTCTGTAGCGCCCATATAAGCCGCTGAGAGGGCTTTCTGACGCTTAGTCGATATGTAATTAGCCCCAACCAATGAAGCCACTCCTAGGCCCGCTATGACAGCTGTAGGCCAATACACTTTGGCTGCTATTTTGACTTTATCTACGGTCTTTTCAGGCTGTTCCTCTTCGAGATACTGTTCATACTTCGGTGTCTCTCTAATAGCTGTAAATATCGCCACACCGAAACAAGCCACTTCTGTGATTGTCAAAATTGTTGGAGCATTCTTCTTAGCTCCTCTTACTAACTTAGATTTTCTAAGTTTAGTAGATACATGTGTACCCATTACTTTGCCTCCTTTATTATCTTTTCAAGTTCGGTCTTTCTCTTATGATCCTGATACCTCTTCATTAATTCTTCAGTAATACAAATCCCAGCTAATATAATGCCAGCTGTTGACATGCCAAGACACCAACCAGTCATTAGAGCGTTCTTTGCTCCTACTTCCTGACCAGTATTGAATCCATCAACCCAGTTTTCATGAATCGATCCTTCTGGGTTAAAATGCGTCTGTGTACCTACTGGCTTCTTGTTCCGATACTTGTGAAAATGTTTACTCATAAATATAATTCTCCTTTCTTATCTCTTAGGTAACAGATCCAGATACATAAGTGAGTTATGATAATCAACACCCATCTTTGCATGGTGTAATATAAAGACTTTCTCCTCATTAGTTAATGGTCTTTTTAATTTCCACGTCATACCTGTATGCGGATCATAAAGAGTTCTAGCTTTAGCATTCTCTCTCTTAATAATCTGATGACGTCTAATATTACGTCCAATACTAACAACTGTACTAATACCAACTGATAAAACAATAGCAGTTTCCACAGGATGTTCTTTGCACCATTCTGTTGCTTTATCAGCTTTCTCCTTTACATTTGCTATTTTCTCTCTAATAGCATCTTTTTTCTGCTGCTTTTCAAATTCTGTCATGATTTGCCTCCTTAAAAAAATAAAAGAGTCTACAATTAATCTGTAAACTCTTTATCATTGGTTTCATTATAAAAGTAGATTAATCTGCGGACTGCATTGTGTATTTGATATCGAACTGATAAATGTAAATAGTACATGGAACTTGCAAAAATGTTATATCTTATCTCCTTTTATTAAAGAATTTTATAAGAACTACAATGTTTACAATAACAGAAACTGGCCATAATATAAATGAAAACAGTATACAACTGATTAAACCAGAAAAAGCTTCTTTAATAGTTTTGAATTTAACATATCTTACAAATTCATAGTCCCAACTGTGTTGATTTATATAAGAAGCAATAATAGTAATATAAATCGATACTATATTAAAGATAAATACTACAATTCCAATGGTAAAATAATTTTTTAAAAATGTGTCAATCATTTAAAATTCCTCCTTATTCAATTTTGCCTAACTTTTTAACTTCTAATCTGATAGTAGAAACATCATTGCCATTATTTAATTCATCTAGCAGTTTTTGATCAAATGATGCGGCAATACATAATCTATCCTGTTTGTCAAAATATACATATAAGTTACCACACGTCTTGTTTTCTTCAGTAAGCTTGGTTAATAGGATTCCAAGACCAAGTCCTATTAATGCTGCCACCACTATACAAATATGAATCATTTGCTAGGTACCGTACTCCCTATAGTTTCAAGCATAGTATCTGTAAGCATAACTGCTTCAGATCTTGTAAAACCTGCTGCTTGTAAGCCATTGACTACTTCCATAAGTTGATTGCCCAGTCTTTCCCAGTCATCTCCATCAGCTAGTTCACTGAAATCATCATTTTTAGAGTTATCTGATTTGATCAGCATGTTAATAAAAGCTAATGCCTTAAGCATATCAGCATTGTTCATCTGTTTGTTCATCTGTTTGTTCATCTGTTTGTTCTTCTTTTTAGGTTTTTCACCAGTTTCTGTAAATAAATCATCATTAAAATTACTCATTTTTGTTCTCCTTTACATTAGCTATTATTAAGTTATCATCTTCATCAATCTTAGCCGCGCAATCATCAGGTAGCATATCCATTATTAGCCCAAAAGTTTTCTTTGTAGCTGTCTCAGGATCATTACCTTTATCTAAAAACTTCTGCTTAGCTCCATGGTAAAGATCATTTAATCTTTCGTTTAATCTTTTACCATCATCATTCTGTAACTGATGAAGCATATTCTTGATCTGCTGTCTTCTATCAGTTATTTTGTGTCTATCTTTATTCATTTAATCACTCCTTTTCATAAATAGTATGCCAGGTTCTATTGAACTCAATCACATAAAATAATCTAGAATTCTTACCTGTTGTCATAGCTGGAGAAATATTAAAGAAAAATGGTTCAACTTCACCAAAATCATGATCATCTCCTTTGATATAACAGTCTGAACCAAAACCAGTTTTACTTAATCCAAGATAATCCAACAAGTCATTCATATATAAATCCTGGTTAGAATTCAACTGTAACTGAGCTTTAGTTTCTGCATTCTGTACTGAATAAATATTAGAGATAAATACCGTACCAAATAATGGAATATAAAACATACTAGTTTCTTCATCACACCCAAGATAATCTATAGAATATCTACTAAGTTCAGCTATAAATGGTATTTCATCTTCATTATAAAATATCTTATAGCCTTCTGAATCAGGCTCATTCAATGGCTTGGTTTCTCTATGAGAATTATCCTGAATTTGATTAACTGTCCCTATTGTAAGACCCTGTAATGCCATTAATGCTGCTGAATAATGTTTCTGAATCTTAGTTGTAGTTACCGCATCATAAATTCTTAATGCTGTAAATCCACCAAAGCATAATGCTGCTGGCCAATATGATTTAGTAGCTGCCGGTAAAGGCTCTTCATTGTTGTCTCGATACTTCTCATATTCAAGAGTACCTTTAACTGTAAATATTACAGCAGCTAATCCTAAACCAATTTCAACACCAGCAAATATCCAGTTACGATTTTTATGAATTTGTCTTTTTAATTTGTTAGATCGTTTCATGTAGTCTCCTAGAAAAATAAAAAGAGACCAGTAAATTAATACTGATCTCTCATAACCATATCCAAATATTTTGGTTACTTAAGCTTTGAATTTTGGTATCATCGATCTAGCTGATGAAAGCCATGGTTTACCCTGATCTTCATCCGCTCTGCACTGTTGTGCAATGCCATACGCCACCGCCCCGCTAACAACTGCTCCTGTAATTGTACCAATCAAAAGCTTTGTATTCTTGTCTTTCTCTGATTCATTCTTGAGTTTTTGAATTTTGACATCTGTCTCATTCTTCTGCTTAGACTGAGCACATGAAATATCAAGTTTCATTTCAGCTTCTGCAATACTATACAGATTCTTTAAGTTAGCGACAGTTGTAGCATATTCCTTGCTGTCAGGTTCCAAATTAGATAAATGATCCATTAAACCATTCATCTCATCCGCCAAATTCTGATGATTTACCATCTTACCCATAATTAGCCTCCTTTAAAAATTTGTTTTATGGTTCTATTATAGGAATAAATATTACTGCGAAAAATATTAATACCCATCTCTATCAAAATCTAAGACAAAACCATTAAAAGTACATTTCTGTTCTTTGGTTATATAGTTATAATAACCTGGATGTGAAAGATCACCAAAACTGCAGTGAATATCTAATCCAATAGGAGTGTCAAAACTTATAAGTAAATATCCAGTAAAGAACAAAAATATGCCAACTATTATCAGCATTGACAGAATCGCAAAGAACCATTTAAACACTTTTCTAATCATTATATATATCCTCCTTATACTTTACTACCAAGCTGTGGCTATGTCTAACTGACAGCTATTAGTCCGTACAAAGTTGCCAGTATCACAAACTATAGCCTTACCTAAACTACAGTCTAAAATAGTCCCCCTTGGACGAATTCTAAGATCTGCAGCAACCATAACATAGTCACCATACATCTTTACACCATCTTCACGAATCCAATATCTGTAGTGATACCCTAATCCCTCCATAATAGATATCACTCCAGACATGTCTAAATTGTAGTAGCTCTCCTTTCCACTTGGCCCCATAAAAACACCAGATCTTCTTGTAAGCTTCGGACCTGATGGTATGGGATTAACCTTTTTTTTATAACTTTCTTTCTTTTTTGATTGCTTCCTTTCCTTTACAGCAGGATTTGAATCAGCAATAATGTAGTAAATATCTTTCTGCCAATCTGTTATAGGTGGCTCTACTAAATTATTATTAAGTTCCTGAGTTACTCCTGCTAATTGGGTTGCTTGAGCTTTTATTGGCCTTGCAAATATCATACTGGCTCCTATCATTAAAGCTCCAACTAGATAGGTTTTCTTCATTAAATCACTCCTTTAATCTGTACATTCATCTATATCATCATGTGACCCTGATGTTAGTACTAAAGATTCTTGATCCATACAGGTTCCACACCACCTGCAATATTTTCCTATTGGTCTTGCATTTGGCGCACCACATGCCGAGCAATGGGCAACCTGATTTCGTTCTCTGTAACTACGATCTGAAATAATCCAGAAACCATGTCCAGGTTCTATCTTTCTCTCCATTCAATTTTCCTCCTTCCAATTAGTAGGATCTGATAGATCTAGTAGTTTTTGATCCATGCGTGTTCCACACCATTTGCAGGAATCTCCTACTGGCATTAGATTTGGTCTACCACATGCTGAGCAATGGGCAACCTGATTTTGTTCTTTATAACTATAATTCGAAATAATCCAAAAGCCATGTCCTGGCTGTGATTTTCTTTCATTCATTTATTTTTCCTCTTTTTCCCAAGAATCAATAATCGCATCATCAGCAAATGGAATATAATCCCAACCAATCTCGCCTTCTTCTGGCTGTCTGTAAGACTTACTATTTCCGCTGTAATCTGCCACAATCGGGCGATACCAGACATCATCAATTACGCAGCATCCTTTAATACTAAATCTGAAGCCACTGCGAGCCATATGACCTTTTACCGTATAAGTTTCATTCGGAAGTATTTTGCTGCCCATTATTTTGATCTCCCTTCTGTATGCATCTTAGGCTCAAAATTATGTACTTTATCCTCATCCAATCCTGTAGCAATATCTGAGAAAATATCATTGTAGGTATCAAGGTAGCAATCACTAATCGACTTCGCGAAGTGCTTTACATAGTTATCCATGAATTTCTTCACAAATAACCTGGTATCAATATATGAGAGAGGGCCCTTTTCAGAGTCCTTTTTCTCATTTATCATATGCACTAATGTGTTCTCAAGCCTGTCTGTATTGACAAATCCATCTGCTGTTATGTCATTGATATTCACTTACTAGCCTCCTTAATCTCATTGTAAGACATTCCAACTATTCCTGCTGATTCATCACTATCTGTATGCTTGAAATATGCATCTTTATAACTAGGATACATATACTCGAACATTAGATAATTCATAGCATCTAATAAATACTCTTTATTATGAGTCTTATCATATTTGCAAACACACTGGCTCATAGTATCCAAAGCATTCACCAGATGCTCACCAAAATTATGTTTCGCTGGACCATATTTGAAATATGACTGAATTACCAGATTCTGTCTCTTGTAGTCGATATCCTTATCGTACTCTGTTTTTAAAATATCGTTCTTTAACATTGTTACTGTTTTCCTTTCTGGGTTCGGCACCCCATGATATGTTGGTGGTCTATACGAGTCATACATCCATAATCTCCTTTAAATATGGAAGTTCTTCCAGCATATAATTACAGAAGTCATGCCACTCTACGAGTTTGTGATTTCGCCTGTCCATGATTATATGAGCTGCTGTTTTCATAATTGAAGTTAACAGTTCTCATCTGAATATAACTTTCTGGCAAGTTATCGATGATCGCTCTCCAAAGATTCTGCTTATGATCAGGATCTTCGCATATCAAATACTGTTCTCTACAGTCATTAAGATAATCTATAGTCTCTAAGAGATGCTCAGTGATCGGGTGGCAGTAAAAGTCCTTGGCAGAGAACTCTTTATTTGTAATTGAATGCATTGTAGATGTAGACAATGCTGTTGTCGCTATTTTATATGTATCAAACTGTTTCCACCAAGTAAGCGGAGCATAAATGTCGCACCAGATCTGAATTACTCGCATAAACTTTCTTTCAGATCCTCCAGCCTTGTAGAGTTTTTTTCATGAGAGCCATATCATTTTCGCCTATATAAAGAAATTTTCCTGCCCTATAACTGTCTGACTTACCCCATGATGCAAAACTATTTCGCATTCCTCTAATAGCTGCATCAAATCCGCATACGCTTAAATTTCTAAATTCCATATTTTTTACCTCCTATGATCATGCTCGTACTTATGCATTCTTTTTCCCCGATTAGTGATCTCTATACAAGAACATTCACATACTTTTTGGCGTTCTTTATAGACTTTCTCTTTTTTCTTTTCATGTTCTGCCCATTTTGAGCAGGTCTCTGTGTTGTGACAACCAACTTTTCTGTCTTGACAATCTTTGCAAAACTCATCATACAGTATAAGTCCAAAATCCATTTTATCACCTTCTTTCTAAAATATCCATAAACGACATCTGTCCTGGTATCTGATCTGATTTTCTGGTTACTGGTTTTCTTTTGCCATCTGCCCAGAAGTTCTTACAGTATATAGCATATACTTGTTTAGATTTCATCTTATCAACTTTCCTAGCCCATGTCTCAGAGCTAGGATACATCGTCTTTAATTTCTGTTTCATTTCAGATGTAACCATCTTGGACCTCCCTAAAATACTTTCTTAACCAGTTCCTTAATTTCTTTGTACTCTGGTAAATATCTGATGGTTTCTCCTTTGATACTGTAGTTACCTAACTTGTCAATTAGGCTCCACATATCTGCTTTATCCTGCTCCCTGATGTGTCCATTTATATCATCTATATAAAGCTGGCTTGCTGTTAAAACTAGTGCATCAGTCATGTACGGAACATAATCTTCATTTTTGGCTTTCCTAGCTAGAATTACAGAGTCTACAAGAATGTTGCTCCATATTTCTTTTCTAGTCATCTTTTGCTCCTTCCATGTTTAGAACATTCTCTAAAATATCACATTTGCCAATGCAATGATCTGTTAACATCATAACTTCCTTCTTCTCTTCCTCTCTACCTTCTGAGAACCCTTTTGAGTATCCTCTGTCATAAGCCTCATGAAGAGCATCACAATCGAGGTTACAATCATTATGATTAGTTATTGTGTGTACCTTATTTAGTGAATCATTAAAAATAGCGATAATCGAGTACACAATAAACCACAAACAGTCATTCTCTTCTCCTTTTGTGAGTTCATTCAAATTTTGTATCAACTGATCTTTTAATTCATCTGCGTCAATTAGTCTCATGTTTACCTCCTTAGTCTTCAACTCTAATTCCTCGTAATGTTCGTGTGCCTCCCGATCAAGCGTCTTTAAATTCTGAATAATTTTACTCCATAATTCATCTTTTATCATTTCGCTGTTATTCATCTTTTTTCTCCTTCAGCATTCCTTTAAGAGTGTTAGAAATTCCTTCTAGGTATCCGTTTGAACATCCTCTGGCATAAGCTTCATAGATAGTATCACAATCATTTTTACAATAATCTTCCATCTGTTGTACTTCACTTAAAGCATCCTCTCTACCTTTTGAATATCCTTTGCCATAAGCATCAAGAATAGCACCAGCATCGCGACCAGATATTACCCTAGGCATGTCATCTAGCATTTTGATATACTTATCAAAAACTGACAGGTACGCAGCTTCCCATGTATCGCTACTCCCATTTATAATATCCTTCTGCATTTTTAATAACTTCTCTTTTAATTCATCTGCGTCAATTAATCTCATGTTTGCCTCCTTAGTCTTCAACTCTAATTCCAGTTATTTCAAAGAACTTATCTGGATCAAAATTAGGAATCAATTTGATAATGTCTTTTTCCTCATCCGTTAGATTGTTCCACCATTCAATAAAACGGTCATTAGTGTGGCGAACTTTTAGGTAACCGCCTGTCGTATATGCTTCAGGATGTTGTTTCTTTTCTAACTCCGTCATATCTTTAAGAGAAATCCAAACGGTAGGCCTTAGATCACCTGTGATTAACAGATGATAAGCTTTTGATGACCGCCATTGTTCGAATGTCATGTCTGTTGGCTTGTCAAAGAAAAATAATTGTCTACTCTGAGTATTAAAGCAGCCAACAGCATTAGATGTTTTATTAAAATCACCGCAATTCCGATCACCAGTATTTAGTCTACCAGTATTTTCATAGCCAATGTTCCAGTTACCACTGTTAAAGCTACCGACATTATGGTTGCCACTGTTTACGCTTCCAACATTACAGCTGCCGCTATTCGTATAACCATCGTTCCAGTTACCGCTATTATCATCATTGATGTTTCCGCAGCCACTGTTCCAACTTCCAACATTCCGGTCACCGCTGTTCCAATAACCGCTATTGTAGTTACCAGTATTACCGTATCCGATGCAGTTCTTTCCGATGTTTAACATGTCAAGCACCTCATGCCAATTCATCTCACGAACGATTCTGATTTTATTGGTACAAAATTTCTTGCCATCTGATACGATAGCTCCAAGCGCCTCTACTTCAGCAACTTTATTTTTAGAATCGAATGGATAGTAAGAAAAACAATCAACAAGCCTTTCGCAAAAATGGAATCCTTTATTGCATAGTTTTATTTCTGTAGCACCCATTTCATATGTTTTACCAACCTCATACTGGAAGCGTCTACAAGTCCAATCAGGATTGAATACTTTATAACCTTTCATTAATTTGCACTCCTTTTAATTTATTTTATTATTTAAAAAAGTTTAGAAAATCTTCAAGTTCATTCATACAATCTGGACAAAGATCATAAATTTTTCTATAAGAATAATCTCGTTCTAGATCTATGTCAATAAGGCTAACTGCATTTGCTTTTTCAGTATCTTTAAAAGCCTTTCCACCTTCATAATAATCATAGAACATTCCGCATCTGTCGCAACAACAAATGACCTTCTTCCTTGCTCTCATCGATTGGTTCCTCCTAAAATTCTCTATCATAAAATAATGTAGTATGTAAGCTTTCTACTAACGTTAGTGACTCAACGATATCTGTAGAAATTTTTTCCGGATATCCATCATCGTCTAATATAACATACCCATCTTTGGTACAAAGTACTAAATACTGTTTTCCTGATTTTGCACGCCTTATTTCTATTTTATACACAGTTGTTGGGTGTTGTTTTTCTAATTCTGGTGTACAAGAAGGAAGAATCACTAGCTTAGCTATTATATCCCCTTTACGAAAATATTGTGCTGTATCGCCAGAGTGTATTGTAACTGATATACTTTCATTACCTGTACCATCTATTCTTGATTCATCTATTACGACATTTTTATCTAATTCGTATATTGATCTAAGAACTCCTTTATGACCATATGGCAAGATCACACTAATACCAGTATCAATAGTGATGCTCTCATGAGAATAGAGCAGAATAGTTTCAGGTGTCCTTATATAATACACTTCTCCAGGATCATCTGTTTCCTCTGGTATAAATGATTCACTATTCAACATTACATCTATACTCCCATATTTAGTTAACTTTACTATTGTCATAATTGCCTCCTAAAATACAACATTTTTGTCATAGATTCTTAAACACCTTTTTCAAGAATTCGTCAAACTGGATCGACTCTGTCCTTTCATCTGTATCTGATGCCAATTCCCATGTGCTAACAACAGCAGCTGGTACTTTTCTCAAAGTTCCATCCTCAGATAGTATAATGCAGTCATCACGTCCAGTATTTGTGTGTTCGACATATAATACTAAATAGTAATCTTTTCCTGAAAGTAAACGCTGTCTTATCTGCTTTTTCTTTACTTCGACCATAAAAATCCTTTCTATATAACTAATGTGAGATATCCAAGATCATCTGGATGTGTTTTTTCAATCCATTTGATCTTATTCTCGTAATAAGGCTGCCACTTATCTGAAATGATACGCTCGTTTTTTAAAGTGTAACCGTCAAAAAGTCCATTCTCGTCAGACTTTGCAAGATTAAAATAAGTATAATTGTCATAGCTCAATAAAAATAGTTGTATAATATCGCATACTTTAATATTAGGTACCATATTAACTACTTCATTAAAATCCATTATTATTTACCTCCTTATAAGTTAATTACGCAAATTCAAGTCTTCCATGCTCATATGCGTTAGTGAGATCTGCATAGTCGAAGCATTCTGTCAAACCTATATCATTAACACATAATACATAGCTACTAAACAGTTTTGTTATTTCAAATGCTCTTTTCGCATTATTATATTCGCCATCAAATGCTCTATGATCCTTCATTAAGACAATGCATCCAGGCTTAACATTTTTCTTGGCATAATACAAATCTTTAATGAAATTTGTATTGATCTTTGGATACTTCATTCCCAATTCCTTTCTTTGAATCCATTTTCTATAGTCTTGATATTTCCTTACTTCAGAAACAGATACGCCATACATTTTGAGTTCTCCTTTTCTTTAAATATCAATAAGTTTCTAGGAGGTGATAAAAGAAAATGGAAGCCTAATTTCTTAAGCTTCCTTCTCATTCTCATCCCATTTATTAAACAGCAGTAATAAACTAATACTCACTGTCAATACCATAAATGACATAATAATCACCTCCTACTATAGGAAGTGAAGTTTTCGCGAATTGAAAAAAAAACAGAGAACTCACAATATATCTGTGAGCTCTCATCATTTGGTTTACATGTTTCAGTTTTCCTTGTTGTGTGAATTGCCATAGCTCATAAGCAGTGCTATACCAATACACAAGAATATAATACCTACTAACATTCTATTCACCTCCTATTATAAGAAGAGATATTTTTGCGGGTTTATACTAAATGTAATAACTTAAAGCCTGCCCAAATCAAAAATATTGCTATTGCTATAGGGAATAAATAAACAATAGCTGCACCAACCACTAATAATATAATGGCTAGTACAGCAATACCGATAATTGCGAATAGAATCATTAATAAAGTACCCATAATGTTACCTCCTTAAATATATAAGTTTAATAGTTCTCATTATAATGGTTGTTTATCTTGCGAAAAAAAGGATAGAAGCCCATGCTTTTCATGAGCCTCTATAACTTTTTCCTTCAAAACTTATTCATTTATGAATTTATGTAGTCTTCGAATGTGATTCGATCTGGTCTGGATTTGTACCCTACACTAATATACGGTCGTTTATCTGGAGTCATAGATGTATTCAAGCATAAGCTGAAGTTATTATATCTTGTCCACTTCATCATGTCACCAATAATTAATATGGGTTCAATACCTAATATATTGTACCACTTATTTAGTGATGCTGATGCATTATCTTTTATATAAGATATTAATAACTTTTCAGCACTATGTAACTTCTCTTGTGTACTCCAGAAACATCTTCCAGTGATACTATCAATGCATAGTACATCTCCTTCGCTTTTCTTTTCCTCTGACATATTAATGCCTCCTTAATAAAATAAGTTTATTAGTTCCTCATTATATGGCTTGATTAAACCGCGAGCAGAATATAGAAACCCATGCTCCCCATGAGCCTCTATAACTTTTTCCTTCAAAAAAAAAAAAGAAGCAGAATGAATATCTGTCATCCCGCCTCGTCATTCGTTCT
>Ga0256407_10008503_pt1 | contig 15027 bp, 11 predicted proteins | sample RumenRJG_04DNA_FD_193489 | JGI IMG/M metagenome (GOLD analysis project Ga0256407, IMG submission 193489) | Bovine rumen microbial communities from Lethbridge, Alberta, Canada - RJG_04 | ecosystem: Host-associated > Mammals > Digestive system > Stomach > Rumen | place: Canada: Alberta... | reverse complement strand
TTCCCGTACATGCTGATGAGTCGCTGCATCCCAATGCCACCTGACTTTTGTTCTTTCTTTCATTTCACTGTACTCTTTTTCCCCGTACAGTGTCAACTTTTTTCAGTTCAAGTCACAGAGATTATGTAACTCGCTGGATATCAACCCTCTCCAGGTGGTGCGGCTGTAGGAGTCACTCGAAAACCCGCAACTATTCCTTTTTCAGTTCCTCCGCCGGATTCAGCCGGGCCGCTTTCAAGGTCTGCCAGAGCACCGAGGCGAAGGCGATGATTGTTGCAACGGCAACGGCGGCGGCGAAAACCCAGCCGTAGCCGGAGATCCGGTACGGGTAGGCCTCCAGCAGCCGGGCCGCAAGGCGCACGGCGAGCGGGACGGCAAGGAGCGCCGCGACGCCGAGCAGTGCGAGGTACTCCAGCACCGACTTGCCTATTTCATCCGGCACCGTACTTCCGAATACCTTGCGGATGGCGATGTCCTTCGAACTCTCGTTCGCGTAGTAGCTGCTCATGGCCGTCAGGCCCAGCACGGACAGCAACAGGCTCAGTAACATGAACACCCCCACCAGCGAAAGGCGCGCGTGAACCTCGGACAGGCCATCCGAGAGAATATCCAGAATGAATCCGAACATATAGGGTTTGTCCTCGATACCGACGTACTTCAGGCTGAGTTCCGTGTACAACTCCCTGAGTTGCCGCTCGGCTTCCGCCGGGTCGCCGACTGTCTCGATCAGCAGGCCGTACAGATCCTCCTCGGGAGTGATGATCACGTAGCTGCCGACGTCCGAGCCATAATTCAGGACATCATTCGCGGCAAAGTCACCGATGACGCCGCCGATGGACTCACCCTCCACGTTGTGGTAGCTCAGGTTCTCCGTATCGCGGTCCACGCCGAAGCGCGTCATCTCCCGCCTGGAGATCCACACGGTTCCTTCCACAGGCGCCTCGTAGCGCTCCTGCACGTCGAACCCGAAGATGTCGAACGCCGTGCTGTCGCAGGTAATCACCGCCTTCTTGATGATGCCGCGGTCCTTGTCTTCCGACTCCCATTCCTCTGCCATACCCGGGAAATAGGTACTGCGGCCGATCCGGCTTACGCAGGGCAGCGACTTCGCCTCATCGGCAAAAATGTCCCGCAGTCCCCAGTTGTCAATCTGCACATAGAAATCCCCCTTCACATCCACACCCAAAGGGCGGTTGGCCATGTGGGAGACCTGCCGGCCCAGCACGATGGAGAGGGCCAGGAGGAGGATGGAGAATACCTGCTGCAGCACGATGAAGACCTTGCTGAATACGTGCTTATGCCGGGCGCGGTACTCTCCCTTGACCACGGCGATGGCCGGCATGCGCGTGCCGATCCAGGCGGGCAGGAGCCCCTGGATTACCGACAGCAGGACAACGAATAGGGCATAGACGGCCAGCCAGCCGGGGGTGTAGAGCACCCGCACGGGCACAGCCGTGCCGATGATGCGGTTGAACCAGGGCGTGCAGGCCTCGGCGATCAGCGCCGCCAGGACGAAGCACACCGCCGTGAAGGCGAACGACTCCAGCAGATATCCGCCGATGAGCGTACGCTCCCCCGCTCCGAGGATCTTGCGCGTAGCCATCTCGCGGGCACGTTTGCTGGAAAGCGCGACGTTCAGATTGATATAATTGAAAATGGCCGATAGCAGCAGGACGAGCGTAACCAGCAGGATAATGCCCGTATAGGTAGGATTACCCCGCTTCAGGGACTGGTTGTTGGCCGGGGAAAACCAGATCTCGTCGTAGCGGACCAGGCCGCTGTCGTCCAGAAAGTCACGGGCCCCGATGGCATCGAACTCGCGGGTCACCAGGGTATCGGCTTTCATCTCCAGCGCAGCCCGGTCGGTCCCTTTTCGCACCTTGACAAAGGGCAACACGTCCATCCTGTACGGAGCATTTTTGCGGCTGGCCAGCTTCTCGATGCTGTAGATGACATCGACGTCGCCGAAGATGGGATTAGGCGTCTCCCGGATAACGGCGGCGATGGCCGACTCTCCGTCGATGACGCGGCCGATGGCCTGCTCCGCGCCACCCAGGCGGTTCGCGAAGGCACGGCTGACAATGACATTGGAGGCGTCTGAGAGGACCTCGGGGCCGCCGATGTCGAATTGAGCCGGGAAGATGTCAAAGAAATCCCCGCCTACCATGAAGCTGCCCACGTGGTACTTCCCGCCGTCCACTTCGACGGTTTCCTCGTTGCTCATCGAGCGCCAGAACATGGCAGCCTTCTCCACCTCGGGGATGCTCTCCCTGGCCTGACTGGCCAGGCCCCAGGAGTGCCCGATACCCGAGCGCGCGGTCGTGGACCGGTAGAAAGTATAGACGTCCTCGTAGTCCGGCACGTTGCGCGTCATCTGCCGCTGCTGCCACACGAAGTGTCCGGTCAACAGCACAAATGCCAGGCTCACGGCCAGCCCCGCCGCCTCGATGGCGGTGTAGAGTTTATTGCGGGACAGGAATTTCAGATAACTCTTCATACTACTCGTTCTTCAGCGATTCCACAGGATTGGCCTGGGCAATGCGGAGGCAGTTCAAGACCACTACGCCCAGCACGATGGCCAGCACCAGGGCCGCTCCGCCGATGAAGTACAGCGGGTTCAGCGACACCTTTTCGGCAAACTGCTCCAGCCACCTCCGGGCCACGAAGAAAGCGCCGATACAGGCGATGAGGGCTGCCGCGATGGACAGTTTCATGATGTCCTTGGCGAACACGCCCAGAATGTCCCGGGTGGTAGCGCCGTTGATCTTGCGCACGGCCATCTCCTTGGAGCGGCGCAGGCTCTCATCCTTGATAAAGCCGATGAGGCCCAGGAGTGCAATCAGCAGCGAGAACACAGCTCCTATGGCCATGGTATTGCGCATCTTCTTGCTGTCGGCATAGGCCGCACGCATCTCCTCCTCGTAGGACAGGATGTTGATCTCACGGCCTTCCAGGGCGTCTTCCATGGCCTCACGAGCCTTAGGCAGTGCTTCCGGCTGGACTTTGAACATCACATGTGGCATCCAGGAATTCATGCTGCCCATCTCGCCATAGAACAGGACACTGGGGCGCCGATCTACGTGGGCCAGGTTACCCAGGAGATAGCTCTTATATACGCCGGAAATGGTATAATAGTTTTGCGAACGCTCGTGACCGGTGATGGCTATCTGCTTTCCCACGGCACCGTCGCTCCAGTCTGTAAAATCGGCCATTCTGGCCACAAACTTCTCATCCACAACCATCTCGGAAGAATCCCTGGGCGCACGGCCTTCCAGGAACTCAATCCCCATGAGGTCAAAGAATTCCGGAGAGCACTCATACTGGTCGGCAACATTGAACAGTTCCCGGTCATCTCCCGGCAAATAGACATTGTCTCCGCTGGGGCCGTTCAGCGGCAGGTTGTAGGCCGTTGCCACGCAGCTCACTTCCGGCAGGCTCTTTAGTGTATTGACTGCACGGGTAATGGCTTGCCTGTCCCCGTCAAAGAAGCTGATATAGTATAGGTTGTCGTAGTCATAGCCCGTATCGGCATGGGAAACCTTCTGATACTGCCGGCCGATGACGAGCATCATCACCACCAGAAACACGTTGATGAGCACTTGGACGCCCAGAAGGCCCAGCTTCCAGCTGCGGGAGTTCTCCGTGTAGTTTTTCAGGGCAGCATAGACCGGAATGCGCTGATAAAGTTCTGCGGGAATGACGATTGAGATTACCAGAACAAAGATAATCACAGCTGCGATTGCCCCGATGCTATGCGGCACCAGCAGCGTCTGGAACGGTACGCCCAGCAGGTTCTCCACGATGCTTCGGCCGGCAAAGATGACGATAGCGGCGAGGGCCAGTGAAAGCAGGACATGAATAGATGCTTCCTTCGTCAGCATGACATAAATGTGCTTTCCTTCAGCGCCGTAGCACTTCCGAACGCCCACTTCCTTGGAACGCTTCACCAGGGAGGAAATAACAATCAGGATATAGTTGAGCAGGCTAATGAGAATCAGCAGAGCCGCCACGATGGAGAGCAGGACCACCTGGGACTTCACCTCAGGCATAGACGTGTGCATCTTGGAGAAAGGCTTCAGGAAATAGGTAAGCTTTAACCCCTGCGCTTCTAATTCTGCTACCGGCTGGTGCGCCTCCTGCATCTTCCGGATACCATCGGCCAACGTATTAGGATCCACTCCGGGCATTAGTTTCACATAGCCTTTATACCGGTCGTTGCCCAGCCAGTTGTCGGTGCTCTGCTTGCCGTAGGTCTCCATCGAGAGCAGGATGTCGTAGGCTAGGCTCCCATTTTCCGGGAAATCCTCGAACACGCCTTCGATGGGAAGTTTTAGCCCGGCCATGTCCTCGTTGTAGACCTGCTTGCCGATGGCTTCCTCAACGCCGCCCAGTTTCTCCGCGAAACTCCGGCTCACCATCACACCGCCCCATTTCCCAAGAATCTTCACCGGGTTTCCAGCCAGAATGGGCCGGTCAAAGACCTTGAAGAAGCAGGTATCGGCGCAGACGAGCGTGGCCTTGATCTTGTTGCCGTCCTCGTCCACATAGGTGTTTCCATTGAAGACATACGTAGTGCGCGTGCCACATTCAACACCCGGGACCTCCTCCATGAAGCCCACGGCCACGGCACCGCTCACCTGTTCATAATCCTTCTCATCTCCGTGCTGGGAATACCAGGTGTTGATAGTGTACACCCGGTCGAAGTCCTTGTAAAAGCTGTCGTAGCTCAGCTCAAAGAACACCTTGGCAATGAGCACAATGCCCACAGCCAGCCCGATGCCCAGGGAAAGGACCTTGATCCAAATATCTGAGTTGCGTTTCATCAGAGTTCGTTCTTGACATCAGAGACAATCTGACCGTCGAACAGGTCGATGGTGCGCTGCGCCTGGGCGGCGTCCTTCTGGGAGTGAGTCACCATGACAATGGTGGTGCCCTCGGCGTTGAGTTCTTTCAGCAGGTCCATCACCTCCTTACCGTTCTTGGAGTCGAGGTTACCGGTAGGTTCATCGGCGAGAATCAGCTTGGGATCGGCGACGACGGCGCGGGCGATGGCCACGCGCTGCTGCTGGCCGCCGGAGAGCTGCTGCGGGAAATGGTTGGCACGGTGGCTGATGGCCATGCGCTTCATGATTTCCGTGACCTTGGCCTTGCGTTCAGAAGCACTGATATTCAAGTAGCGCAGCGGCAGCTCAATGTTCTCATACACATTGAGTTCGTCGATCAGGTTGAAGCTCTGGAACACAAAGCCGATGTTGCCCTTGCGGAACTTGGTGCGTTCCTTCTCCTTGAGGCCGCCCACTTCGGTGCCGAGGAGTTCATACGAGCCGCTGGTGGGATTGTCCAGCAGGCCCAGGATGTTCAGCAGCGTGGACTTGCCGCAGCCGGAAGGGCCCATGATGGCGACGAACTCGCCATCCTTAATCTCGAAGGAAACGCCATTGAGGGCCGTAGTCTCGATTTCTTCCGTGCGGAAGACTTTGGTAAGGTTAGAAACTTTAATCATAATGAGTTGCTATTTAATTATTTATTCATTCTTTAACGATTCAACGGGGTTGGCACTGGTCCGGGGCCGCCTCGTCCGTTGCAGCCTGCTTCTCATACACATCGGAGTGGTGCTCGTAGTACGCGACCGTCTGCGCGATGATCAGCGGCGTGAACAGCGCCGGGGCTATAACTACACACAATATGAATAGTTTTTTCATATCAATACTTATGTTTAACCGTACCAAACAGAAGCATCCCCCGTGCCAAATTGCCAACACATTGATTTACAATACATTTACATAAAGCAAGAAGTGTAAAGTCTGTAAAATTTTACACTTTCATGTAAACGTGCTTTACAGTTAATGGCAGTTATTTCTTGGCTTCACCATCGTAGGAGCCATATTCCGGGGCAGACGGCGCAGGTTCCGGGAGTGGGCGGCGCAGGTTCACGGACAGGCGGTGCAAGTTCCGGGGGTAGACGGTGCAGGTTCCAAAACAGGGGCTGAACCTGCACCGCGAATCGGCCCTCTACGTTGCTCTGGCGGCGCAGGTTTCGGCTCTAAAATGGAACTTGCGCCATCTACGGCTGAACCTGCACCATCTACGGCTGAACCTGCGCCATCGGGGTGCTAGTGGGCTTTTTTGCAACTCCCCAGCCGATGTACGCACATCGGTAGCCGTGGCGCTTATACGCCTTATAATCAGCATATTAGAGTAACTGACGGGTATGAATAGCATACCCGTCAGTTACTCTAATCATTTAGTATTCAACTGTTTAAGCGCCACGCTACATTTGGAAAGAGGCCTTGCCTGGGTGGGGCGTTTTAATAGGGTTCGGGCATGAGTGAGGAGAGATGTCATTCTTTTTTCAGTTCTACCGCCGGATTGGTCTTCGCCGCCTTCAATGTCTGCCAAAGCACGGTGCCGAAGGCGATGGCCAGTGAAATGATGACCGCAACCATAAAGACCCAGCCGTAGTTCTGAACGCGGTACGCGAATCGCTCCAGATACACCCTTGCGGCCCAGATGGCCAGCGGAATGCCGATGGCGCAAGCAATGCCCACCATCAGCATGTAGCTGCGTACATTCCTCCAGGTCTCGCTGTTCACGTCAGCCCCAAACACCTTACGGACGGCAATCTGCCTGGTGTTTTCATCGGCAAAGTAGGTACTCATGGCCAGGAGGCCCAGAAGGGAAATTAACACTGCCAGAACCGCGAAGAGTTCCACCAGACGCAGTGTTCTCTTAACAGGGGCCAGCATTTTCGTGTTGATATCACGCACAAAACCATAACGCCAGGCGGGTTCTTCCACGCCGGAGGTCTCCAGCCGATATTCCCGGTAAGCCTGCCGGATGGCTTTGTCATAAGAATCGTCCTCTCCTGTGGTGCCGATGAGCATGCAATTGGCATGCCGGAGTTCCTCGGCCCGCGTTACGATGACGCCGCCATTGGGGTTCTGACTGCTCTCAGAAGCCGGCCTGGTTGGATAATCCGTCACCACGCCGCCGATGAACTCCGGCTGGGCACCGTTCATGTTGATTCTCCGCGGGAATACGGTAGATGTATCCGACACTCCGGCGCCATTGAAGGCACTGCGGCTCATCCAGAGAGAATGCGTGAGCGGATGGCCGAAATCTTCTTCCACCTCCAGCCCCAGCAGTTTGAAATAGGTGGAATCGCAGAGGATGACGGGCATATCTACCCTATGCTCCTCGTCCACCTTGATGCCCATCGTCATATTGATGAGCCCCGGGATACCGCGCCCTACACCCGCCTTTGTCACAAAGGGCAGCTCTTCCACCTTGTCCTTGAAAAGTTTCATCATATCGTAGTTCTGCGCGGAATACTCGATGTAATAGCGATTCTCCGTGGCAGCGTGCATCGGCCGGGTGAGCATGTGACGCATCTGCACTTCCATCGTGAGCGCCAGGGCAATTAAGAACACCGACAGGACGTTCTGCACTACGATAAACACCTTGCTCAGGACCATCTTGTTGCGGCGCCGGAGCGTTCCTTTAATAACGTCGATGGGCTCGTAGCGCGAGGCAATGATGGCCGGAAGAAGGCCGTTAATTACACCCAGGACCAGAATGCCGGCGATGTACGCCAGGATATACCCCGGAGTCATCATAAAGGACAGTCTTACGCTTGTATCTCCCATGCCCAGCATCATTTCATCCGGGTCGCCGGTGGAAACCAGGCTGTTCATCATGGGCGCCAGCAGTTCGGCCAGCAGCAGTGCCGCGGCAAAGCAGACAGCGGTGAAGGCGACGGATTCGCCGATGTACTTCCACAGAATGCCGGTCTTGTCGGCCCCCAGAAGCCTCCGGGTGGCCATTTCCTTGGATCGCTTACCTGTAAGCGCCAGACTCAGGTTCACATAGTTGAAGATGGCCGATAGTAACAGCAGCAGAACGACAACCGTGAGCAGACGCAGCATCTGGCCATTTCCCGTGCGGGTGAGCCCGTTGCTGTTTCCCGATGCAAAGAATGCTTCGTCCATGCGGTATACCCGCCAGGAATCCACTCTCTCCGGACTCCAGTTGGCATCGTAGTTCTTGTGCATCAGCGCTTTCACTTTTGCCCTCACATCGTCAGGGTCCGCATCTTCGCGGACGCGGAACCAGGTGGTGTAGTTGCCGATGCTGTTGAAAGCCTTGCTCTGTCCGGCGGCCCAGGTGGCTGAAATGTGCGTAATGATATCGTAGGGCATGAAGAAGGTGCCGTCAAAGTCGGCAAAAACGCCTTTGATGGTGCGGGGCGACTTGTCCACCTGGATGGTTTGGCCGATTTGAGCGCCAAGATTCATGGCCAGGGACTCGCTGATGAGAACATCATTCTTCCCAACAAAATCGTCCGCACTTCCTTCTACCAGACGATACTCCGGGAACACCTTGAAGAAGTCGGCATCGGCCTCCATGCCGGAGGCCTGAAGCGTCTCCTCGCCGTTTTGAATGATGGGCTGCCAGAGGAGCGCCATGTGCGTAGCGGCTTCCACCTCCGGGATGTTCATCTCCAGTTCTTCCTTATCCCAATAGGTCAGGCCTAGGAACTCGTCGGTTCCCAACACGAAGGTACGCTTCCACTGCGGCGACTCGCGCGCCACCTCATACTGCTGCACCACATAGCTGCCAATCAGGATTACAAACGCCAGACTCACCGCCAGTCCCACCGCCTCGATGGCGGTGTAGAGCTTGTTACGGGACAGGAATTTCAGATAGGATTTCATTCTACTTTTATTTATATTTGTAGCGAACGATAAATTGTTGAGTTATGAGTGAAGATTTGATGATCGTCCAAAATCTGATTTATGAGATTCGTGGGCAGAAAGTGATGCTGGATTCAGATCTGGCAAGGTTGTACCAAGTTTCCACTGGAGCATTGAACCAAGCGGTGAAAAGGAATTTGGAACGATTCCCTGCTGATTTCATGTTCCAACTAACGGCAGAGGAAGTCCAAAATATGATGTCACAATTTGTGATATCATCCCAAAGAAAGGCTTCTGCGCCACCTTTTGCGTTTACAGAGCAGGGTGTTGCCATGCTTGCAAGTGTACTAAAAAGTCCTATAGCCGTTGCAACGAGCATATCCATTATGCGGGCCTTTGTGCAAGTGCGGCAATACTTGCTCACAACGGCCTCCATGTCGGCCGAACTGAAGGAACTCAGGGCCAAGGTGGACCTTCTGGCCATGCAGCAGGAGGAGGACCTCGGTGCTGTCAATGACCTCTCTGAGGATGTCCGGAGGGATATCGACAACCTGTATCTGGCCATCGGCGAACTCTCTTCCCGCATGGAGGAGAAGAAGCGCGAGCCTCGGCGAAAGATTGGTTTCCAGCAAAATATGGAGGATTGATCTGTCATTCTGAGCGTAGCGAAGAATCTTTTTTTCAGTCCCACCGCCTCGATGGCGGTATAGAGTTTATTGCGGGACAGGAATTTCAGATAACTTTTCATGTTTGCTGTTGTTCGGTCTTGTTCGAATGTCTACTAATGCTTATATTTGTATCGGTTCTAATTATTGAAGGCTATGAGTGATGAATTGATTCTTGTGCAGAACCTCATCCATGAGTTTCGGGGGAAAAGGTGATGCTGGACTTTGACTTGGCAAGGTTGTACCAAGTGGAAACGCGAGTACTAAACCAATCTGTCAAGAGGAACCTCAAGAGGTTTCCCCCGGATTTTATGTTCCAATTAACTGAAGAAGAATGGCATACGAACTCATCACAAATTGTGATGACATCAAACAGGCCCAAATCCGCTCTGCCGTATGCGTTTACCGAACAGGGTGTTGCCATGCTTTCCGGTTTATTGAAAAGTGATGTGGCCATCGCTGCCAATATCGCTATCATGCGGGCCTTTGTACAAGTCCGTGAATACTTGCTTGCCGCTTCTACCGTATCGGCCGAACTGAAGGAGCTCCGGGCCAAGGTGGACCTTCTGGCCCTCCAGCGGGAAGAAGACCTGGGGACCGTGAACGACCTTTCGGAGGATGTACGGCAAGATATTGACAACCTGTATCTGGCCATAGGCGAACTCTCCTCCCGAATAGAGGAGAAGAAGCGGGAGCCACAGCGTAAGATTGGCTTCCAACAGAATATAGAGGACTGATTTGTCATTCTGAGCGTAGCGAAGAATCTTTTTTTCAGTCCCACCGCCTCGATGGCGGTGTAGAGTTTATTACGGGACAGGAATTTCAGATAACTTTTCATTATTTATTTGGTTTGTAACTAAAGTTTAGTTACATTTGCATATGAGTACTAAAGAAAAATTGAAGAACAGAGTAAAAACGCTTAAATACAAAGGGTATTTCGGATCAGTTGAATTCAGCGAAGAGGACAATCTCCTTTTCGGTGAGATACTTGGCATTAATGGTCTTGTAAATTATGAAGGAAAGACGATGCAGGAACTCACCGATTCCTTCCACGAAGCTGTTGAGGATTATCTGGCTTTTTGCAGTGACCACGGTTGGACTCCCCAGAAAAGTTTTTCCGGGGCCTTCAACGTCCGTATTGCTCCCGACACGCATCGCGACATCGCCAACCTGGCGGCAGAGGCCGGCATTTCCATCAATGCCTTCGTCAAACGCGCACTGGCAGAAGCCGTCAAGCATCCCTGGGTGGAGCGCGGTTCCCTGGTAACAGGATACGGCGCAGAACAGGCAGAACCGTCCATGCTCATGGAGCCGGAAGGCCCGCGCTACGGGACCCGGGATACGCTCCAGCTCACCCTTCCCCAGAAGGATGTCGCCTTCGCCAAGGAACTGGCCAAACGTATGGGCTGGGAGCTGGGCCATATGACAGATTAGAATACCAACACGTCGCTGTCACCGTAATTGTCATACCCGGAAGTAATGACCTTCTCACCGGGCTCCAGGCCTTCCAGGACTTCGTAGTACTGGGGGTTCTGCCGGCCGATGCGGATTTCGCGCCTGACGGCCTTGGTGCCCTCCTTGTTAACGACGTAGATCCATTTTCCGCCGGTTTTCTGGTAGAAGGTGCCGCGGGGAATGATGACGGCCTCTTCGGGCTGGCCCAGCTGGAGGTTCAGGTAGTAGGTCTGGCCGGCGCGGATGTTGTCGGGCTGCACGCCGTCAAACTTGAAATCGGCCTTGAACTTGCCGTCGCGAACCTCCGGATACACTTTCCGGATAACGGTGGAATAGGTCTCGCCCTGGCGCTCGAAGGTGGCCTCCAGGCCAGCGATGACGCGGTCGATATAGTGTTCATCTATTTGCGCCTCAACCTTGTAGGTACCCACGGAATTGATCTGGCCAATCCTCGTGCCGGCAGCGATGCTCTGGCCCAGAACTACGTCCAAAAGCCCCAGTTCGCCGTCAATGGGCGCCTTCACAATGAGGTTGGATTTGCGCTTACGGATCATCTGCATATTGAGGAGCATGCTCTCCAGGCTCTCCTCCATCCGGTTAATCTGGGCACTGCGGTACAGGCTGTCCTGAACGGCGCGTTCGCAAACCAGGTCGTATTTCTGCTTCGCCAGGCGGTAATCTTCTTCGGCCTTCAGATACTCCTCCCGGGCGATGAGCTTGTCCTCATAGAGCGCCTTCTGCTGCTCATAGGCCCGGCGCAGTCGCTCCACCTGGATGCCGTATTCCAGCACATTCTGGCGCACATCCAGCTTCTGCTGCTCCATGGAAATCTGCGTATTGCGCTGGATGTTTTCCTTTTCGGCCAGGTCGGCCTCGGCGTTAAGGATCTGCATATCCAGGTTATCGTTGTTCAGGATGAGGATGGCATCGCCAGCCTTCACCGGGGAACCTTCCTCGATGAGGATCTTCTCCACGATGCCGCCCTCCTGGGGACTCAGCTGGATGGTGGTCATCGGCTGAACCCTTCCGCCGATGCGGATATAGTCGTTGAACTCTCCCTTGACGGCGTTTGATATCGTCACGGTGTCCTTATCTACCCTTAGGGTCTTGTTGTTCGGCCTGGCAATGAGGTAAATCACAAACACCACCAGCAGCGCACCCAGCCACCAGGGCAGAGCCTTTTTCGTAAACGCCACGCGCCAACCGGTCTTCTTCTCGATGATCTTATCCATAGTTTTCTACTGATTTACATATTCGACACCCTTGTAGTAACGGACCACCGCCTGCTTGATGAGGTACTTGAACAGTCTGTTCATCTCATCGGCCTGGGCCCTGAGGTAGTTGTTATTGGCCGTCTGGAACTCCAGCGGGGAAATGAGTCCCTGCTCCAGCTTCTTGAGGTTCAGCGTGTAGGCCTCGGCCTGCACTTCGGCCTTGCGCTGGGCCAGCTCATAAGCCGTGGCGGCACCGTCGCGGTCCTGGACAGCCCTGCGCACTTCGCTTTCAACATCCCTCCGTTTCTGATCAAGTTCTGCAGTAGCCTTGTCCAGGGCGTGCTGCTTCCGGGAAATCGTGGAATGCCTGCTCAAACGGTTCCAAATGGGAATTTGCAGCGACACCTCAACATACTCTCCCCCGTTGTTCTTAAACTGATTCCAGAACGGCTGCGTAGTAGACCCCTGATAGGTATAGTAACTGGTGCTCCATCCGGCATACAGGCCGATGGAAGGCAGCAGCTGCCACCTGGCGGTGTTAAGCTCCCGCCTGGCGTTGAGTGCCTGCCAGGAAGCAATCTTTACGGCCGGATTGTGCTCCAGGGCAAAGTCCACTACGGCTTCCGTAGCCACCGGCTCCACCTGCCATACCGGCATGGAGGTGTCAATGTTCAGTTCCTCACCCAGCGGCCAGAACATCAGATCGGAGAGTGTCATCTTCTGATCCTGGTACATATTGTAGGTATTCGTCAGGTCATACTGGCGGTCGGCGAGGTCGGCCTCCATCTGAATCACATCCGCGTGTCCCTTCTGCCCCAGCTCTTCCTGCCGTTTTGCCTTTGTGAGGGCCTGCCCCGCCACAGCCACCTGTTCTTCGTAAACATCGCAAAGGCGCTTGTAGTAGACCACATTGTAGTAGGCTTCCATCACCGCCAGGCAGATATCGGCCTCCACCTGCTTCTCCTGCGAATCGGCAATGAGCATTCCCGTCTTCGAAATCTTGTAGTTGTTCACCGCCTTGAAGCCGTCAAAGAGGTCATAGCTGGCGCTCACGCCATAATTGTTGTGGAACGACGTGGTGTTGAAATACGTATTGGTCTGCGGGTCAATACTGCGGCCAAAGTTATAGTAGGCGTAGGTCTGCGCACTGATCTGCGGAGTAAACAGCGCCAGGGCGGCATCCCGCCGGGCAATCTGCGCGTCGCCCACAGCGGCCTGCTGGATACGGACCTTCGTGGAATGGGAGATGGCGTACGCCATGCAATCCTTAAGGGAAAAAGTAGCCTGGGCGCTGGCAGGCGCACTCACTGCGGCCGCCAGCCCCATAACTACCGAGATAATGAAAAGGTTTTTCATATCAATACTAATGTTTAACAGTGCCAGTAAGTAACACGCCCTGTGCCAAATTGCCAATATCCTGGTTTTCAATACGTTTACACATAACAAAGGAGTGTAAAGTCTGTAAATCTTTACACTCCCTTTACACTTTTCTTTACAACCGCCTACCGGAATCTGAGCTCAAAGACCGTCTGGTTAACGTCGCTACGGAGCAGTTCAATGGTGCCGTTGTGATTCCGCATAATCTGCCGGGAAATGGACAGGCCAATACCGGAGCCTTCTTTCTTCGTGGTATAGAAAGGAATGAAAATCTGCTCCTGGGCAGAGACCGGGATGGGCTCGCCGTCGTTGGCAACGTCAATGACAACTTCATCATCCTTTCCCATCCGGGCCGATATGTCAATATGCCTGGCACCCGCCTGCAGCGCATTCTTGATGAGGTTGATCAGAATCTGGGAAATCTGGCCTTCATCGGCATAGACCATCAGGTCTTCCTCCTCCGGACGGTACTCACAGGTTGCCCCGCAGGAGGCGGCATATTCACGGTTGAGGCCGATGACACTGTCCATGAGTTCCCCTAGATCCAGGGCCTTCCGTATAGGTTTAGCCACACCGGAGAGCTGGCGGTAGGTCTGGACAAAGCCAATCAGATTCTTGGATGAGTCGGAGATGGTCTCCAGCCCCGCTTTGATGTCCAGTTCACTATGGCCGTTCTCATCGACGGACTTGGCCATCGCGTCGGACAGCGAAGCGATGGGAGACACCGTATTCATGATCTCGTGGGTGAGCACGCGGATGAGCTTGGTCCAGGAATCCTGCTCGTGGGCCTGGCGCTGCTTCTCGAAGATGGTGCGGATTCGGTTCAGGGTGCGGTTGAACTTGTTCTTGTCCTGAAAGCGGAAATTCAGTTCCCCGTCCTCCAGGGCATCCATCATATAGGCCACCTTCCTGATATCTTTCCGGCGCGTACGGACCGTCGCAATCACCGCCGCCACAACGGCAACGATAATGGCAACACCCATGATATGCCAGAGGGTGAAGGTCATAACCCGTACTTTTTCAGTTTGGCGTACAGCGTGGGACGGCTCACGCCCAGCATCTTGGCGGCCGCGGAGATATTGCCATTCGTGCGGTCCATCGCCTGGCGGATCAGCCTTTCCTCCTCTGCATCACTTACCGCCTTGATGGTAGTGCCGACCGCCTTAGCCGCCTGCTCCAACTGAATATCCTTCGCCGTCAGTTCGCTCCCATCAGAAAGGATCACCGCTTTCTCGATGCAGTTCTGCAACTCGCGGATATTGCCGCTCCAGCGGCCTTCCGTCAGCATCGCAGCTGCATCCGGAGCAATCCCCGTCAAAGGCCGATGATATTTCTCGGCAAACCTTTCCAGAAACATCTGCGCCAGAGGCACAATATCTTCCTTTCGCTCCCTGAGTGCAGGCAAGGCGATATGAACGGTATTGATGCGATAATACAGATCCTCCCGGAACCGGCCTTCACGCACCAACTGCTCCAAATCCATATTGGTAGCGCAAATCAAACGGATATTGATGGGCTTGGCCTCATTGCCGCCCACCCGTACAATGCTCCGGTTCTGAATGGCTCGCAGCAGCTTTGCCTGCAGGTGCAGAGGAATATTGCCGATTTCATCCAGGAACAACG
>Ga0256407_10008501_pt1 | contig 15028 bp, 8 predicted proteins | sample RumenRJG_04DNA_FD_193489 | JGI IMG/M metagenome (GOLD analysis project Ga0256407, IMG submission 193489) | Bovine rumen microbial communities from Lethbridge, Alberta, Canada - RJG_04 | ecosystem: Host-associated > Mammals > Digestive system > Stomach > Rumen | place: Canada: Alberta | collected... | reverse complement strand
GGCTGGTTGCAATGCACTGGTTGTTTTCTTAGGAAACTTTGGTCCAGAGACTCCAGAAACTCTGATTAAAAAGTTCTTTGATGGTCCTTGTATGTTTGTTGCAGCAGCAGAGGAAACCGGCAATGACCTAGTTGATGGTCGTGGTGACGCATACTGCGGTATGTTAAACTGCTCATATAACTTAGGTTTACGTAAGCTTAAGGGCTTTATTCCTGAGTATCCAGTTGGCACCGCTTCAGACATCGCTAACATGGTTGCAGACTTCCTACCTGTTGCTCGCACTTTAATTGGTCTTGCAAATCTTAAGATCATTACCTTCGGACCTCGTCCTCAGGATTTCTTTGCATGTAATGCTCCTATTAAGGGCTTATATGATATCGGTGTTGAGATTGAAGAAAACTCAGAACTTGATCTTTTAGTAGCTTACAGAAAACACGCTGGTGATCCTCGTATTAAAGATGTTGTTGCTGATATGTCAAAAGAACTAGGCACCAACGGTAATACATACCCAGATATGTTAGAGAGAATGGCTCAGTTTGAGCTTACTCTGGTTGACTGGGCTGAGCAGCACAAGGGTTCACGTCAGTATGTAGTATTTGCTGACAAGTGCTGGCCTGCATTCCCAGAGGAGTTCGGGTTTGAGCCTTGCTATGTAAACTCTCGTCTTGCTTCACGCGGTATGCCTGTTGCATGTGAGGTAGATATCTTCGGTGCTCTATCAGAGTACATCGGTGCATGTGTAACTGAAGACGCTGTAACCTTACTTGATATCAATAACTCAGTTCCTCAGGATTTATTCGATCAGGATATCAAGCCTAAGTTCTCACAGTACAAGTTAACTGATACCTTCATGGGCTTCCACTGCGGTAATACTCCATTCTGCAAGCTGACCACTACCGACAGCTGCAACATGAAGCTAGGTAAGATCAACTATCAGATCATCCAGCACCGTCTGTTAGAGCCAGCAGGTTCAACCCCAGATTTCACCCGTGGTACTCTAGAAGGCGATCTGACTGCAGGTCCAATTACCTTCTTCAGATTACAGACTACTCCAGATACCAAGCTTCAGGCTTATGTAGCTGAAGGTGAGGTTCTTCCTGTAGGCACCCGTTCATTCGGTGGTATTGGTATTTTTGCAATCCCTGAGATGGGCCGTTTCTACCGTCATGTTCTGATTGAGAAGCGTTATCCACACCACGGTGCAGTTGCATTCAGCCATGTTGGCAAGGCTCTGTTCAATATCTTCAATATGTTAGGTATTGAGACTGTAAACTACAATCAGCCAGCAGGTGTTCTATACCCAACTGAAAATCCATTTGCTTAATAATCTTTGTTTAAATTTATGCCAGGGCTTGTCCCTGGCTTTTTTATTTTAAAGAAATTTTTTTTATTTATTTGTCATATTATTTCTTTCAATTTTTCTTTCTTCGAAAATAATATCCTGTAATTCAAGCTGTTTTCTTGTAGATAATCCTCAATCGATACTATTTTTAATGGTGCAAATTTTCTATTTTTAGGTGTTAAAATAGTGCATTGATAATTCTTGTATGTAGATTTTGGTGCAAACCGATTTTTTAAATTTATCTAAAAAAATTTTTCTTGTATCGTAATTTCATAGAGAAAAAACTAGTGAGGTAAATTATGAAAAGATCATTGAAGATAGGTACAGCGCTACCACTGTATTTATTATCACAAAGTGTTTTAGCTGAAGATTCATTAAGTCAGGCTGACAACGGTTTTATTCTGATGTCTGCCATGCTGGTTCTTCTGATGTCCATTCCTGGAATAGGCCTTTTCTATTCTGGATTAACCAGAGCTAAAAATGTTCTGTCTACTATTGAACAGACTCTGGCTGTTTTCTGTGTGGCCATTCTGCTTTGGTTTGTTGTTGGCTATACCATCGCCTTTGGAGGAACTGAAGGTGCTTTAGGAAGCTTTTTTGGTGATATGTCAAAGGCTCTTTTAGCTGGCGTTGATTACAATTCCCTGTCTGGATCAATTTCAGAGCTTACCTTTGTAATCTTTCAGGCTGCCTTCTGTGCTATTTCATCCTGTCTCGTTATCGGTGCTACTGTAGAACGAGTTAAGTTTTCTGCTGTACTGATTGCCTTGTCAATCTGGATTGTTCTCTCATATGCTCCTTTAGCCCATCAGGTCTGGGGTGGCGGTTTCATCGACTCCTATTTCATGTCTTATGACTTTGCTGGCGGTACCGTTGTTCATATCAATGCTGCTGTATGTGGTATTACCGGAGCTTTCATGCTGGGTAAGAGAAATGATTTGGGCAAGGTGATTATGACTCCTCATAACTTAGGTTTTACCTATATCGGAGCCTGTCTGCTGTGGATCGGCTGGTTAGGCTTTAACGCAGGATCAGAGTTATGTGCAGATGGTATCAGTGCTTTAGCTTTCATTAATACTGTTCTCTGTCCTGCAGCTGCAGCCTTAACCTGGATGTGTGCTGAGTGGATCATCTTCAAGAAGCCATCAACCTTAGGTACAGCATCAGGTGTGATTGCAGGTCTTGTTGGTATTACTCCTGCCTGTGCTTTCGTAAGTCCAGCCGGTGCGATTGTAATCGGTATAGCCTGCGGTGTTATCTGCCTGTGGGGTGTACATGGATTTAAGAGACTTTTAAAGATTGATGACTCTCTTGATGTATTCGGTATTCATGGTTTAGGAGCAATCTGCGGTGGCATTCTGACAGGAGTGTTCTGTTCTCCTGAGCTTGGTGGTACAGGTTTCAAGGGGGAATGGACCTCTATCCTTGGTCAGACCTACGGTCAGATTGGTTCAATCATTGTTTCAGTTGTCTGGTCATTTGTAGCTTCAGTTATCGCATTCTATATTGCCAAGAAGCTGGTTGGTCTGAGAGTATCCTCTGATGAAGAGTCTGAAGGTCTTGATTTGGCCTCACATGGTGAGCGTGGATACAATCTTTAATAGGGGATTTTTAAAATGAAAAGAATTGTTGCAATTATAAAGCCATTCAAGCTCGATGATGTTCGTGAAAATCTTGCAAAGATTGGCATATCTGGTATCACTGTTTCAGAGGCAAAAGGCTTTGGTAGACAGAAAGGTCACACTGAACTATACCGTGGTGCTGAATACGTAGTGGACTTCCTGCCTAAATGCAAACTGGAGATTGTTACTACGGACGAACAGCTTGATGAATGTGTGGATACAATCATTAAATCCGCCTATACCGGAAAAATTGGTGACGGCAAGATTTTTATCTCAGATGTATCCAGAGTAATCAGAATTCGTACTGGCGAGGAGAATGACGAAGCTATCTGATAAATAAAAGGTTTGGGTATATTGAAATGGGGACTTGAATTTTTTCTTGGGTCCCCATCTTTTTTTTATTTCATAGTGTTTGCTTTTTTATCATCCAGTTCATAGTTTAACAGCAGAAGTTTTGGCGCTTTTCTGTATCTTAATATGTAATAGGTCCTTGAACTGAAGAAGATCGCCGAAAATGTCAGCGCACAGATAAAGCCAATCCAGATACCAGAAGCTTCGAGTTTCTCACAAAAAACTCCCCAGGCTAGCACGTATCCTAATGGCAGACCAATAACCCAGAATGATAGTACAGTATTGATAAGAATGCTTTTTGAGTCTTTTAAGCCCTGTAGAACACCACCTAAGACACACTGAATAGAATCCGGTAGCATATATATGCAGTTCAGAATCATAAGGAAAGACGTAATTTCAAGCACAATTGGATCATTTGAATATAAAGCTGCAATGTTCTCTTTTAGCAGCATAATTGCTGACAGATAAAATATCAGACAAAAAAAGTTCAGTCCCATTACCACTTTGCAAACAACGATTGCCTTGTCCCAACTTCTGACTCCCATAGCCGAAGATGTTCTTATTGTTGCTGTAAGTCCCAGACATAAAGGGATCATGTAGATAAGACTTGAGACATTAAGTGTAATGGAATGAGAGGCTACTATCGTAGGACCAAAAGGGCTTAAGATTACAGCTGCAAGAGAAAATCCTGCAATTTCAACTGTCCTTGAGATGCCAAGCGGCATTGCCAGTTTTAAAAACTGTCTGATAATTTCCTTATCAATGATCCTTACATTTTCTTTAACTCGATATTTTGCTATAGCTCTTGATCTTCTGATATAAATCACAAGACAGATACAGGTAAGGATATTGATTAGTCCAGTGGTAAGGCCGCATCCGGCTCCTCCCAAAGCTGGCATGCCGAATTTTCCGAAAATAAATATATAGTTAAATGGAATATCCAGAATCAGTTGCATCAGTCCTAGATATAAGGCTGGTCTTGTTATGGAAAGACCTTCAGCATAAGCAATATAACCGTTGTAAACAGCAGTTGCAGGTAAGGCTATGGCTACAAAATACAGATATTTTGTTGCTACACTAATCATCATAGGATCAGAAGGAACGAACCTGAATATCAGGTGCGACAGACTCAGAATACCCGCAGTAATAAAACCGAATACACTAATCACCAGCATTGCATTGAAAAGACTTTGCTGCATAAAACGCATATTTTTGGTTGCCAGAAGGTGAGAAATAGTTGGCGCAACACCATAGGCAATACCTGCAAGAAACATATAGGCAGGCCAGTAGAAGGAGCTGGCAATAGCAACTCCTGACAGATCAATTGTTCCTGCAAGTCCTGCCATGATAGTGTCAACAGTACTCATTGCAGTTGATGATAACTGAGCAATAAGAAATGGCAGAAACAGTCTTAACTGTGTTTTTATCTCTTTTTTGTATATTGGTGAAAACATATTGATTAAAAAGAAAAAACACGTCCAGACCATGAACGTGTTTTTATTTAAAGATCGATAATTCCGATAATATAGTTAATCCCAACCGTTAGCGTTGTCCTGACCACGATTCTTTTCTGAATCCATCTTCATGGTGTTCCAGACATTACTTACAATCTTAGAGGTCTTCTGTGAAGTCTCCTGCATAAAGTACATGGTCTTCAGTTTTTCTTCAGAAAGCATAATGCTTGGATTTGCCTTTAGTTCCTCTGAAAGATTCTGCATAGCCTCATCAACTGGCATGATATAACCAATCTCATCTGAAAGAGTAGAGGCATTCTTTGGATCTAAAAGCCAGTTAAACCAGGTCATAGCATTGTCTACATTCTTTGCTCCACGAGGTACAGTCCAGCTGTCAAACCACATGATAGACCCCTCTTTTGGTACAACATAGTCAACATCATACTTGTTTTTGCCATGCTGTGCCAGGTGATTTGCCTGAACGAAGTCTCCGGAATAACCGATGGCAACGCAGATTTCGCCTGATGCAATATCGGTTACATAACGGTTAGACTGGAAGTATGAGGTATTGCTTGCAAGAGAAGTAAGAATCTTTCTTGCCTCCTCGTAATCTTCTGCTTTCTCTGAACGAGGTGGTTTGTTCAGGTAATGCTGTACAGCAGAGATAACTTCGATTGGAGAATCAATAATGGCAATACCACATTTCTTCAGCTTAGCTGAATTCTCTGGATTGAAAAGATCATTCCATGATTCAAATTTGAAGTCCTTACCCATTATCTCGGCAACCTTCTGCTTATTATAGCCGATACCGATGGAAATCTCGATATAAGGGTAGGCGTAGTCATTATTTGGATCGATGGTGGCAAGTTTTTCAAGACGGGCCTTGTTCTGCTTTACCCAGTTAGGGATCTTTGAGTGATCGATTTTCATCAGAGCACCGGCCTTAGCCATACGAGGTACGTTATAACTTACAACAATAGCAGCATCAAATCCTGTATTTCCTGCTAATAGTCTGGTTTCCTGAAGCTCATTTGAATCATACTCAACATAGCTTGTTTTTAGGCCAGTGTCTTTTTCAAAATCTGCTACAGTGTTTTCTCCAATGTTATAACTCCAGTTCCAGATGTTTACCTTGTCGCTTTTTTCAGCCATTGTACTGTTTGAAGCACAAATCAGGGCGGCAGTTAAAAGGCAAATTGATCCAACCTTCATAGTCATCCTCATATAGTTGATATTGAAACTAAAAAATATGGTGCATTGTATAACAAATTGTGGGTATTGAAAAATATTCAGAATGCTGTTAGCTATATTTTAGGCAAAATTTAAGAAAAAAATGCTGATTATGGTTGCATATTGAATTTTTTTTAAGATTTTAGCTAATTATAACATGATAATATGTAAGAAAATTTTTTTGAACTCTCATAAGGAATAATCATGGAAAACTTTGAATTTGTTGTCCCAACAAAATACATTTTCGGCCAGGGTACCAGTTCAAAATGCGGTGATACCATCAAAAGCTACGGTTATAAGAATGTATTGGTGGTTTATGGTAGTGAACATGCTAAAAAATCCGGTTTACTTGATTCTGTTGAGGAACAGCTAAAATCAAATTCAATTGATTATTCTTTATTAGGCGGTGTCCTCCCAAATCCAAGAGCAGATCTGGTTTATAAAGGAATTGAACTTGGCAGAGAAAAGCAGATCGACTTCGTTTTAGCTGTAGGCGGTGGAAGTGTAATTGATACAGCTAAGGCAATTGCTCTGGGAATTCCTGATGATGGAGATTTTTTTGATTTTTTTACTAAGAAAAGAAAACCCAAAACAGCTCTTAAGACAGGCTGTGTACTGACTATTCCTGCAGCAGGTTCTGAGAGTTCATTATCCACTGTAATTGAAAAGGAAATTGACGGTAAAGTGGTCAAGAATGGATGCGGTTCACCTTTGAACCGACCTCTGTTTGCTATCCTGGATCCTGAACTTACCTTCTCTGTAAGCAGATATCAGACAGCCTGCGGTATAACTGACATGATCGCTCATATCCTGGAACGTTACTTTACTAATTCAAAAGGTGTAACCGTAACTGATTATATGTGTGAGGCGCTGTTAAAGGCTATTATTGAAAACGCTCCTGTGGCTATTGATGATCCTTCAAACTACGACGCCCGTGCAAATATCATGTGGGCAGGCTCATTGGCACATAACAATATCTGTGGTGTTGACAGGGTACAGGACTGGGCCAGTCATCATATAGAGCATCAGCTTTCTGCCTTATATGATGTTGCCCATGGAGCAGGACTAGCAGTGATTTTTCCTGCCTGGATGGATTATGTCTATAAGCATGATGTTATGAGGTTTGCTCAGTTTGCCGTAAGAGTATTCGGGGTATCCATGGACTTTGATGATCCTGCTTCAACTGCAAGAGAAGGCATCAGAGCCTTCAGACATTTTCTGCATTCTATAGGTATGCCTCTTTCCTTTGAGGAAATAGGAGCAAAAGAGGAGGATATTCCTCATCTTCTGAATATGCTTGGTGTTGATGATGTAAATAAAACCGAGGGCCAGTTCGTTCTTTTATACAGAAAGGACTGCGAGGCGATTTACTACAGAGCTGCTCATTATAAGTATTCTGATTAAAACGTATATATAACAACTAAAAACAATTAACAAACATAAAAAATGCCTGCTACTAAAAAATACACAGCCCAGCATTTAAGACTGCTGAGACTATTATCAACTCAGTATCCTAACCGCTGTGCAGTCTACTCAAAGCTTATTAATTTGACCTCAGAGCTCAGTCTTCCAAAAGGAACAGAGCATTTTATCTCCGATATTCACGGTGAATATGATGCCTTTCGGCACATCATAAACAATGCTTCTGGTGTAATTAAGGATAAGGTTAAGATTGTTCTAGATAACTGTACCCTTAAGGAAAAAGACGAACTTTGTACTCTTATCTATTACCCAAGTACGGTAATGAAAAAACTGAAACAGGAAAACCGTTTTACGGATGAGTACATTAAGAAGACTATAGTTAATCTGATTTCAATGTGTAACTTTTTCTCCTCAAAATACAGCCGAGAAAAGGTTCGTTCCATTATCAAAACCAATTTTTCCTACATCATTGACGAGATGATGCACTCGAAGTCTGATGAAGATCATATTCAAAAGCTATATCATGAAAAGATCCTTCAGTCTATTGTTGAAACTGGTAGTTCTGAACTGTTTATTAGGGATGTTTGTGAGCTAATCAAGACTCTTGCTGTGGCCAAGCTTCATGTTTTAGGTGATATCTTTGACAGAGGTCCTAGTCCTGACAAATGCATGGATGTTCTATCATCCTATCATCATCTGGATCTGCAGTGGGGTAATCATGATGTTCTCTGGATGGGAGCAGCCTGTGGCAGTGGAATGTGCATTGTCAATGTTCTGTTAAACAATCTTCGCTACAACAACTATAAGATGCTTGAAAACGGATATGGCATCTCATTGCGAAAACTGGTGCTCTTTAGCACTAGCACTTATAAGGATGAACCTGGTTATCCTGCTCTGCAGAAAGCCTTGTCGGTATTAGGAATGAAGCTGGTTGGTGCTATAGTTGACAGACATCCTGAGTACAATCTTCAGGAGCTGAAGCTTTTTGAGCATATTGATCTTAAGAGTGGTACTCTCAAGCTAGCGGATGGAAATACATATCATCTCAATTTTACAGATATGCCAACTGTCAATGAGAATGCTCCATATCAGTTGTCAGACGGTGAACAGGAACTAATGGAAGACCTGATTTCTTCCTTTACCAGTTCAGTTCGTCTTAGAGAACATATACAGTTCCTGTTTACAAAAGGTGATATGTATAAATGCTACAACGGTAATCTTCTTTATCATGGATGCGTTCCATTAGATGAGAACGGTCAGTTTTTAAAGATTAAATGTAATAATCAGTATCTAAGTGGCAGAGATTATATGAATTTCTGTCAGACCAAGATTCGTGAAGGCTATCTTAATAGAGATGATGACCACCTGGATTTCTTCTGGTATATGTGGACAGCTCCGTTATCCCCATTATCCGGCAGACGTATGAAAATCTTTGAGAAACTTCTGATAAAAGAAGAATCTGTTCAGAACGAACCAAGAAATCCTTATTATGAGTATTATCACAAGGTTCAGACCTGTGAGATGATTTTAAAGGAATTCGGTCTAAATCCTAAAAAGGGCCATATTATCAATGGACATACTCCAATTATGGCAAAAAAAGGGGAGTCACCTATCAGAGCTAGAGGCAAACTCCTAGTTATTGACGGTGGATTCTGCAGAGCATATCAGGATAAGACCGGTATTGCAGGTTACACTCTTATTTATAATTCTCACTGCCTTCATTTAAAAGCTCATACTCCTTTTACAAACAAGCGTGATGCCATTGATTCACTTCGTGATATTGAGGATATTGAAGAGCTGTCAGTTGAAGAATATAAGCCAAGAAAACTTGTTGCTGATACTGACTGGGGAGCAGAGCTTAAGGAAAGAGTACGAGAGCTAAAAGATCTTCTTGATCTTTATGAGAATGGTGTTATTGCCGAAAAACTAACAAAATAATCTAATTTGCGGCACAGTACTGTCTGAATCAGCCTTTTTAAGGATATTTTTACCTAAAACATTTGTCTGAATTCAGTCAGCTGTGCTTTCGCACTTAATAAACCACATTGTATTTTTTTCTATTTTTCCCATTTAATAAGTTTATAGTGAGTTAATAAACTCAGTTTAAAAATTAAAAAAAATAAATTTCCTTATAATCCCTGTAATTAAGCCTTTCAAACCTGTTTTGAGACATCTTTCACATTAAATCATGTCTAACTGAATGTTTGAATTTTGAAATCATGAATATATAATGCTCACTGCTTGAATAGAGATAGGGATCTGCAAGAAACAGATCTCATTAAATATATTTAGGAGTAATCATGAAAGAGCAATGGCGTGGTTTCAAAGGAACCCACTGGATCTCTGATGTTAACGTAAGAGATTTTATTCAGAACAACTACACACCATATGATGGTGATTCATCATTCTTAGCTGGTCCAACCGAAGCAACCAATAAGCTATGGGGCGACCTACAGAAGTTACAGCACCAGGAGCGTGCTCAGGGTGGTGTTCTTGATATGGAAACCGAGATTGTATCAGGTATTACCGCTTATGGTCCTGGCTACATCTCAGAGAACAGCAAGGATTTAGAGAAAGTTGTTGGTTTACAGACCGATAAGCCATTAAAGCGTGCTTTCATGCCTTATGGTGGTATCAAGATGGCTCAGGAAGCATGTACCACTAACGGTTATACTCCAAATCCAAAATTCGATCAGATTTTCAACGAGTATCACAAGACCCACAACCAGGCTGTATATGATGCATATACTCCAGAGATGCGTCTTGCTCGTAAGAACAAGATCTTAACCGGTCTTCCAGATACCTACGGTCGTGGCCGTATCGTTGGTGACTACCGTCGTGTAGCCCTTTACGGTATCGACTTCCTGATCGAGCAGAAGCAGGCTGATTTAAAGAACTGCGGCTGCGGCATCATGGTTGACGACGTAATCCGTCAGCGTGAAGAGTTAGCTGATCAGATCAAAGCTTTAAAGGCTATGAAGGTTATGGCTCAGAGCTATGGCTTTGACATTTCACAGCCAGCTTCAAACGCACGTGAAGCTGTTCAGTGGTTATACTTCGGTTACCTAGCTGCTATCAAGACTCAGAATGGTGCTGCTATGTCAATCGGTCGTATCTCAACCTTCTTAGATATTTACATCAACCGTGATATTCAGGAAGGCAAGCTGACCGAGACTGAGGCTCAGGAGCTGATTGACCACTTAGTAATGAAGCTACGTATGGTTAAGTTTGCTCGTATTCCTTCATACCAGCAGCTGTTCTCAGGTGACCCTGTATGGGCTACTCTTGAGGTTGCAGGTTTTGGTATGGACGGCCGTCACATGGTTACCAAGTCAGACTACCGTTTCCTACACACCTTAGAAAACATGGGCCCATCACCAGAGCCTAATCTGACTGTTCTATACACCAGCAAGCTTCCAGAGAACTTCCGCAAGTATGCTGCTAAGATCTCTGTAGATACTTCATCAATCCAGTATGAGAATGATGACGTAATGCGTGTTGAGTGGGGCGATGATTACTCAATCTGCTGCTGCGTATCTGCAACTCAGACTGGTAAGGAAATGCAGTTCTTCGGTGCTCGTGCAAACCTAGCTAAGGCTCTTCTATACGCAATGAACGGCGGTATCGACGTTAAGACCCGTATGCAGGTTGGTCCTAAGTTACCTAAGATCACTTCAGAGTACTTAGACTACGATGAGGTTATGGCAAACTATGATATCGTTCTAGAGTGGTTAGCAAGCCTATATGTAAATGTTCTGAACCTGATTCAGTACATGCACGATAAGTACTACTACGAAGCAGCAGAGATGGCTTTAATCGATACTGATGTTCGTCGTACTTTTGCTACCGGTATTGCTGGTTTCTCACACGTTGTAGATTCTTTATCTGCAATCAAGTACGCTAAGGTTAAGCCTGTACGTGATGCTGATGGCATCTCTATTGATTTCGAGATCGAAGGTGACTTCCCTCGTTATGGTAACGATGATGATCGTGCTGACGAGATCGCAGTATGGTTATTAAAGAACTTCCTAACCAAGTTAAAGAAGCACCACACCTATCGTGATTCAGAGCCTACAACCTCTATCCTAACCATTACTTCAAACGTTGTTTATGGTAAGGCTACCGGTGCTCTACCTGATGGACGTAAAGCTGGCGAGCCTTTAGCTCCTGGTGCAAACCCATCATACGGTGCAGAGAAGTCAGGTCTTCTAGCATCTCTAAACTCAGTTGCTAAACTTCCATACGAGTATGCATTAGACGGTATTTCAAACACTCAGACTATTGCTCCTGATGCTTTAGGTCACAATGAGGATGAGCGTGTAAATAACCTGGTTAACGTTTTAGATGGTTACTTCTCTAAGGGTGCACATCACTTAAATGTTAACGTATTCGGTACTGAGAAGCTTCTTGATGCTATGGAGCACCCAGAGAAGCCTGAGTATGCAAACTTCACCATCCGTGTTTCAGGCTACGCTGTTAAGTTCATCGACTTAACCCGTGAGCAGCAGATGGACGTTATTTCAAGAACCTGCCATAAGGCTATGTAATTCTTGTTTAACTGAAGTTAAAAGGGGCGCCTTAGGGCGCCCTCTGTATTCGTAAATACTTTTTTTTTACTCTTGGAGTTCTATTCATGGTTCAAGGCTATATCCATTCATTTGAAACATTCGGTTCTGTCGATGGCCCCGGAGTAAGATTTGTCGTTTTTATGCAGGGATGCCCTTTAAGATGTCTGTATTGCCATAATCCAGATACCTGGAAAATGAAAGTTGGTGACTGCATGGATGTTGACACTGTTGTTTCAAAAGCATTGCGTTACAGAAGTTACTGGGGCAAGGATGGAGGAGTTACCGTAAGCGGTGGTGAAGCTCTATCTCAGATTGCTTTTGTTACTGAATTATTTAAGAAATTAAAGGCTGAAGGCGTTCATACCTGTCTTGATACTTCAGCTGGTCCTTATAGAAATTCTCCTGAATATATCGAAATTTTCGATGAGCTGATGCAATACACAGATCTGGTTCTTCTTGATCTTAAACACAGTAATACTGTTGAGCATAAGAAGCTTACAGGAATAGGAAATGAAAATATTTTTGCCTGTGCCAAGCATTTAAATGAACTTAATAAGGAAGTATGGATCAGACATGTTCTTCTTCCTGGTATTACAGATAGTGAAGAGCAGCTAAAGAATCTAAGAAAGATTATTGATCATCTCCCAAATGTGAAGAAAGTTGAGGTTCTGCCTTACCATTCTCTTGGTGTTCATAAGTATGAGAGTCTGGGAATTGAATATAAGTTAAAGGATGTCGAGCCTCCTTCATATGAATCAATTCAGATTGCCTGCAAGATCCTGAAGGCTGAAAAGAGAGATTAAACATTGGTACCGTATGCTTTGCATACGGTAAAATTTACTGATTTAACTATATCTAGCAAGAATTCCACCCGCCTCGGTCTTAATCCCATATTTGTACAAATTATTGCAATAATATGGAGTTTATTCCTAACCTTGATAAGAAAAGGTATGAATGTTTGGATTATATTCCATCTTTAATTTGTGTTTTTTTTACCGATTAGAAAAGTTTTGAAAGAAAAAAGCCCGATTGTTCAGAAAAATCGGGCTGAAAGGTCGTATATTTAAGTGGCAGGGCAGATCAGCATCAGAATACTGTGATTCTTTACTTTTATTTTGTCTCCTGCTCTGTAACGTCGACTCATATAGAAGTTAGAAACTTCCTTGCCACTCTGAAGTGCTGTGTTCAGATACTGATACCAGTTTCTATGCAAATGTCCCGGTACAGAAGGTAATTCGATTGTCAAATCCTCCCAGAAGGCATTTACATATACATAGGCATAGACATCTGCAGTCTTGTGGCGGAAAAGAAAACCAACAGAATGAGACATATCAGACCAGTCTGGTTGGAAAGGCTTTGTGCCATGCCACTGAATCTTAGCATTCTTCAGTGCATTATCCAGCTTGTTGTTATAGTTGTCGTTGCCGTGAGGTGATAACTGTCCCTGACGTCTTAATTCAATGATCCTCTGGGTATAACTCAGCATATTCTTCTGATCTTCGTTATATTCCCATTTTAGGTAGCTCAGTTCATTATCCTGACAGTAGGCGTTGTTGTTGCCTTTCTGAGAACGTAAAACCTCATCTCCCATGCAGATCATTGGTGTGCCGTAGGATAGCATGGTAATAGCCATAAAGTTTTTAGCCTGACGAAGTCTAAGTTTCTTCAGAGTCTTGTCATCAGATGGACCTTCAATGCCATAATTTGCAGAATAATTTGCATTATTACCGTCGTTATTGTTTTCGCCGTTATCAAAATTATGTTTCTCTGAATAACAGACCAGATCATAGAGAGTGAATCCATCATGACAGGTTACAAAATTAATGGATTTCTGTGGATCAACCTCATGCTCATTGTAAATATCAGGAGAGCCAAGCAGGCGAAGAATAAAGTTCTTAACCTTTCCACAGTCGCCTCTCATAAAGGAGCGAACATCATCTCTGAACTGTCCGTTCCATTCTCTCCATTTACTGCCAGATATTGCTCCTAACTGATATAATCCACCTGCATCCCAAGGCTCTGCAATAAGCTTTGCTTCTGCTAGCTGGTAATCAGCATCAATAGTCAGCAGGGTAGTATTGTCATTCATTGGCATGCCGTTTTTATCACGGGTAAGAATTGATGCAAGATCAAATCTGAATCCGTCAACATGCATCTTCTGATGCCAGAATTCCAGCGATTCGATAATCATTCGTCTTACAATCGGACGATTGGCGTTAAGAGAATTTCCACAGCCGGAGTAGTTCTGGTGATAGCCGTCTTTGACAATATAGTAACCGTTCTTGTCTAACCCCTTAAAACTGTAGGTAGGTCCGTTGTCATCACCCTCTGAGGTATGATTGTAGACAACGTCCAAAATAACTTCTATACCGTTTTTGTGGAGTGCCTTAACCATATCTCGGAACTCATTTAATGGTCCCATGATGGATTTATCGGAGCTGAAACAGTCATGGGGAGCAAAGAAGCTCATAGGGGAGTAACCCCAGTAGTTCTTCATGCCTGGACGGGCATCGTTTTCATCAAACTGATATATAGGCATCAGCTCCACGGTAGTAATACCAAGTTCCACCAGATAAGGGATTTTTTCTATAAGACCTCTGTAAGTTCCCTTGATGTTATCAGGAAGACCTGAAGATTTGTCAGCAGTGAATCCTTTTACATGCATCTCATAGATAATGGTGTTTTCAAGTGAGTGGTTTGGATAAGAATCTATACCCCAGTCATAATCATCAATATCTACAACTGCACACTTCAGTGAGTTTCTGAAGATTCTCTTTTCATCTCCTATAGCAAATCGGTCATACTGATCAGGGAACAGAATTCTTTTTGCGTAAGGATCTACTAAGACTTTGCCTATAGCAACTGAGTCAGAATTATCTACAGCCTTGGTGACTCGATAGGCATAAATCTGTCCTGCACCGATTCCATGTACAAAAACATGCCAGTAATAGGTTGACTTGAATACCCTGCTTGAAAGGTGGACTACATAAGGTGAATCATCGTTAACATTGTCAAATAAAAGCAGATCTACTTCTTGTG
>Ga0256407_10008500_pt1 | contig 15029 bp, 14 predicted proteins | sample RumenRJG_04DNA_FD_193489 | JGI IMG/M metagenome (GOLD analysis project Ga0256407, IMG submission 193489) | Bovine rumen microbial communities from Lethbridge, Alberta, Canada - RJG_04 | ecosystem: Host-associated > Mammals > Digestive system > Stomach > Rumen | place: Canada: Alberta... | reverse complement strand
TGAAAATACCTAAAAATGCCCATTTTCAAAAGCAGAACGACAGCAGTCATGAATATGGGATGGATTTAATTTCTTTATCTTATGTTAGTCAGGATTTGATTATAGTCTATGAGGATGCTCCAGTATTCAGTGAAAATTCATCTAAATTTTTTTATCAGACCATATTTGAATCTATTATGCCTGATTTGGATGAATGCTATGAATATCAGGAGGGTAACCTGACAATACTTGAACCTAAAAAGATTGATGATACGCATTTTCCTCTTGTTGGAACCACTTCCGGCAGCGAATATGTGATAATTATGGGTAAAGATCTCGATCTCATTAAGAAAATGGGTAAATCCGTTGATTTCAAATAGGTGGAATAGTCAGATATTCCACTCTCTTTTTTTATTTTAGAGTCAAATTTATAACTTCTTAAACACAATATTATAATATGAATGCAAAATATCTGATTTTAATTGGGATTCTGTTTCTGCTTGCACTAACGGCTGTAAGCGCACAGGACAACAGTACTGTTGCTGATGAAAGCACAATATCTACCGCTGAAGACGACAAGCTTGATAAAACCTATTTCTACGATGCGGATACTGGTGAGGAATATGAGGATGACACCGTCGTCACCCACAATGTCGTCAAGTACTATGGAGATAAGGATACCAAGTTCAAGGTGAAGGTCTATGATGAGGATTACAATCCTGAAGAGGGAGTTTACGTATCCTTTGGTGAAATAGGCCATCAAAAGGAAAAGAGGACAAACAAAAACGGCATAGTCTATTTTCCGATAAACTACAGGGTCGGAGAATATGAGGTGGAGACATATATAAAGTCCGAGGACGGGCGAAGCTCATGGACTGCATACAATACAGTCAAGATCAAATCCACAATACCTGTAGCGGAGCTGGTGAAATATTCCACCTCAAAAAAGAAATTCAAAATCAGGTTCCTGGACACAAAAGGCCATGCATTGAATAATACGGTCGTCAAGCTTAAAATCAAGGGAAAGAAATACAAAATCAGAACCAATGCACATGGAATTGTAAAGATAAAAAGCACCAGATTCAAGGTCGGAAAAACAAAAATCACAGCATACAATCCCGTAAGCGGAGAGACACGAAAGATTCCAGTGGTCGTTTTAAAGAGGGGGATTCACAAGGTCAAGGTGAGAATAGATGATCCAACAAGATATTACCCGTCAAAAAAGCTTAAAAATGGAGACAGGATATATACGGTATATTCAAGCGAATATAAGCAGTACAATCCTGGAGTCTACATTGAATCCAGTGCTGGAGGTCGGGAATATCCTAAGCACACCAAACTCATAAAAGCCAAAATATTCTTTAAAAACAAAAGGACAGGCCAGGTAATCACCAAGGTCTCCTCAAAGGTCAGGTATCACACAATTAAGGTAAACATGATTAGGGGTTACAGTCCATATAAGGCCACCGTATGGTATAGGGATAAGTATTGAACTGAAGCTTTTTTTCTGCTTTTTTTTTTAAAAATTCAGGTAGATGAACATATTCATCTACACAATTCTTTTTATTATTGATTTAAACAATTTATATTCTTTTATTTTGTTTTTAGAGATGTAAATAAGCACTTGCAGTCGAGAAACTTTATATATGGTCTTGATTATATTATTAATTAGAGTTTTGATTTCATTTAACTTAAATTAATTGTGGTGGTGAGAAAACACCAAATGTGGAAAAGCATGACATTTCATGCTTTTTCTCTCCCTATTTTTAAAATAAATTCATTACTGTTTGAACACAATATTATAATAGAAACTGTTTTTAAAACTATTTTATATATATAATTAATATGATAATTTGATTTTTTGGTGATTAAATTGTTGAATTATGCAATAGTAGATTTTATTAAGAATTGTGATGATTTTGATGAGGAAGTTAAAAGGGTTCTTATTGAAACTTTAAAGTTGGAAATTAACCAATCTGGTGCTGTTCGTTACTTTAATGATTATGATAAGATTTTAACAAAAATAATTAAGGATTGATTTTTTTGAGAATTAATAAAATTTTAATAAAGAATTACAGACAATTTAAGGATGTTGAATTAAATTTTCCAGAGAATCAAGGTAAAAATTTCACTATTATCAAAGGAAATAATGGTACTGGAAAAACAACATTATTAAATGCGTTATGTTGGTGTCTTTATGGGTATGAAAGATATGGTGATGATGAATCTGCTATGAGTTTATGTAATAATAAATCTTTAAATTTGGCAGATATTAATGAAACTATTGTTGTTTGTGTTCAAATCGATTTTATTGAAGATAATGGATCAATAATGTCTGTTAAACGTTCACTTAAGTTCCGTAAAATAAATGAAAACAAGATAATACAATTAAATAATGGTTATCTGGAGGTAATATCTCAAGAAGGTGAAGTTATTGGTAACAATGAATCAGCGGAATTCATGATTAATAGTATAATTCCAAGAGAAATTTTGGATTATTTTTTATTTGATGGTTCTAGGTTAACTGAATATTTCACAAGCAATTCAAATAAAGGAATTAAAGATGCAATATTTGAATTGTCTCAATTAAATTTATTATTTAATGTTTCTAGAAAAATGGAGAAGGTTGAGTCAAAATATATTGCTCATCAGAAAAAACTAAATCCCGAATTATCCCGTATAAATCAACAAATTCATGATTTATTTTCTCAAAGATCTATGTATAAACAATCATTGAACGAGTCTAAAAATGAACTTGAAGAAATTAAACGAAAATTACGTTATATTGATGATCAATTGTTAAAATTAAATGGATCTTATGATGAAGATTATATTTTAAGAAGAGAAGAAATATCCAATCGAATAGGTAAATTGAATCAAATTATAGGGGATGCGGATAATAAAAGAAGACTTCTAGTTTTAAAAAATTATCCTTATGTTTTAACTTATAATTATTTCAATGATTATCTGAAATATGTGAACAATGAAATAGGTGAAAAACCTTTTATTCCTCTAAATTTTAAAAAAGAAGTATTATTGGAACTAATAGATGAAGGAACATGTATTTGTGGTGCGGATTTATCTGAAGATAATGTTCATCGGGAAGCAATTTTAAAATTACTTCAAGATGAAACTCTTTCCAATAATCAATTTGAGGAGTTAATGCTTGCTTCAACACATATAAAGGAAATTATTCTAAGAAAAATTAAATCCATAAAAAACGATTTAATTGAAATTAGAAAAGTAATTGTGGATACTCAAAATGAATTGGCATCTTTACATCAAGAAAGAGAAGAATTGGACTTATTAATTAAAAATCATCCTCAGGATAAGTTTAAACAATTAATTGATGAGAAGAGTAATCTTGAAAATTTAATGATGAAATCTGAAAGGAATATAGGAAGATGTGAATCTGAAGTAAATTCTATTAATAGACAAATAAATCAATTTAATAAAGAAAAAAACAAAAGAGATTTGTCTCAAGCAATTTTTGATGAAAATAATGAAAAAATAGATCTAATTAGAAAATCAATTGATGCAATTAATGTTGTTAAATCAGAATTTTCTGAAAATATACGATTAAATATTGAAGAATTAACTAAAATGAATTTCATCAAGCTTCAATGGAAATCAAATGAATTTACTGACATAAAAATTAATGAAGATTATGATATTAAAATCAGAAATAGTTCCGGAGAATATGAAACACCACAAGATTTGTCTGAAGGAGAAAAATTATGTTTAGGTTTTTGTTTCACTTCAGCTTTGCGTAATTTTTCCGGATTTAAAATTCCTATAATCATTGATTCTCCATTGGCGGATTTAGATGTGGATATGAGGAAAAATGTTGCTCAATTCTTACCTGAATTTGTTGAAGATACTCAGGTAATATTGCTTGTTACAGGCAGTGAATATACAGATGATTTTAAAAACAGTATTTCTGATTATGTTAATGAAGAGTACTTAATTGAATGGAATAATTCAAAAGATGGAAAAGAATCTAAGGTGATTTTAAATGAGTAAAATTAGGAATATATCTTTTGATGAAGAAGATAATTATATTTATCAGAAATTGAGGCTAAATAGTTTATTTAAAGGGTTAAATTTAACTGATTTATTTGCTTTAGCTGTTATTTTTGGTAAAATAGTAGGGATTCGTACACAACTTGGATCGGGTGCAAACGCTAGAATTAAGGATTCTTCCTTTAAGAATTCTGACATTGACTATTTGATGATGGCCATAGGTGTTGATGAAGAAAATTCATTAGATATTCTTGAAAATGATGATGAATATATAACAATATGTGAGGAATATGCTAAAACGGGCATTCAAATATTGTCAGAAAAATCTGTGGAATATGATTTTTTAGATAATTTGGAGATGGAAATCTTAAGGTACTTTGATGAATATATTGAAGAAGATTAATTCTTCTTCTTATTTATTTTAAAGTAGTCTTGTTCATCCCAAGGATGTTCAACAAAAGGACTCCAAGCATCGGGTAATATATCTGAATAGTTTTTTTTAATTTCATTAAATGATTTTTCACGAAGATCTTTAGCTTGTTCTTGAGGGATTTGTTTTCTTTCTAAAATTGTAGAATGATAATCCACTTCATGCCTCATACAAATGTTGTGGCGACGTATATTCCTTCTAAACTTTCTTATTTTTTGATCGGTCCAACCACATTCTTCATGAATGTAGTAATCTTCAGAAGTTTGACCTTTTGTTTTAAATGAGCTATAATTATCAAATGTTGCATCTAAAGGACGATATCTGCAGTCAGTGATTTGCACTCCCCATTCCGCACATTTCACTCTTTTTTTCTCCATTTCCTCATAATTTGGTTCATAGTTATAAATCATGAAAATAGATATTTCTTTTGCTGTAAAACCCGCAGCAATTAATAAATCAATTTGTTCTTTGATTTTAGGGGCTTGAACTAAACCATAATCCCAGGCAATTTTTGGATTTTTAAATCCCGCATCATTTAACATTTTTGCTAAACACGGTTTTTTCCTAAGGATTCTTCCATCAAATCCGGACTGTGATTCAACATAATTTATTTTCTTTTCATCTTTTAATTCTTTTAATTCTTCTAAAATGTTTACAATGTTTTCATTGGCCAAAAGATTATTATCATAAAATATTATTTTTTTCTTGTTGGGTTCAGCTTCAATTTGTTTTCGAATTGATCTTTTACAGGTCCAGTTTGGTTCAATTTTATATGTTCCGCAAAATCCGCATTTTCGAATACAACCTCGTGTTGTGTGAATGATTTGATAATCTACATCGACAAGGCTATAATCTGGAAATAAATCTTCTGCTTCTGGAATAGGACCTTGAATGACGTCAGTACAACCAGTGTATGATTTGCAATGTTCTGGCATTAAAGATGCATAAACACCTCCGACTAATATTGGAACACTTTTATATTTGTTTCTGTAATAAAATACTGCATTTTTAACATGTTCTGACCAATATGTAAAGATTGATGTAACACAAATTAAATCAGGCACAAAGGTATCTTTTTCTTTTTTAATTTCTAATGTGGTTTGGCCATAATCTTCATCTTTATTTTCTTCAAATCTTATTAACTTGACCTTAATATTTTTGCTTTTAAGATATGCAGCTATCTTTAAAAGCCCAATAGGTAAAAAATTGGAGTGGTTTCTACTTTTATTTGGGATTGGGAAGTTAGGTTCCACAAGTAAAACATTTTTAGTGTCTTTTGTTATCCAGTCTGTAAATTTCATAAGTAAAAACCTCAAAAAGTAAGTCATATAATCTTTTTGTATGACCTTTATTTTAAACATTTTTATATTTTTTGGTAAGTATTTGGTTACATTTTATTTTTGGATCATTATTTAAATTTGAACATAATTTTATATTTTAGAATCAATATTGTATCTTAATTAATTATTGTGGTTAAATGGTTTTTATTCAATGAATTTTATATTTTAATTATGTATTTTTTTCATTTATTTTGTAAGATCTATGATCACAATTTTTTATTTTTTATTATGGGTTAGATCATTATCCGAAATTTTTATTTTAGATCGTTGATTAATGTAATTATTATGATCGTTATGATCTTTTTTATTCTGATTATTTAAGGATCTGATCATCTTGTTTTTTTATTTTAAAAACTATTTAAACATTTTTATATGTTGTTTTAAATAATGTTATCACTACATTTTTTAAATAATAATCTATTAACTTGTTATTCATGATTTCGGAAAGATTTAGTAAGATATATATGTTAATAATTAATAAATATATTATTAAGTTAGTACGTTGTGTGTAAAGTTATTTTTAAAATCGTTAGGTAATTTTATTATGTCATTTAAAGATTTTGATTATATCATTAAACCAAGTTACAATTCTGCAAATGAGGATATTGTTGAAAAATTTTATAATATTGTTCTTTCTCAATCTGTTAAATATGATAGGATTTCAGGTTTTTTTAATTCAACAAGTTTGGCAATTGCAGCCAATGGTGTCGATAAATTTATAAAAAATAATGGTAAAATGAGACTCATTTGTGGAGCAAAATTAGATAAAGATGATTTGGAATCAATAAATAATTCTGAAGAGTTAAAAGACTTGATTCATGAAGAATTTTTAAGAGATTATAATTCTATTGAAGATGAATTAATTAAAAATCATGTAAAAGTTCTTGGTTGGATGATTGCAAATGATTATTTGGATATTAAAATAGGAATTAATCGTAAATTTGAGGGAGGATACTCTAATTCAATGCTTCATTCAAAAATTGGAATCATGTATGATGAATATGGAGATTCTATTTTGTTTAATGGTTCGGTTAATGAAACCGCTTATGGTTGGAAAGGAAATATCGAGTCATTAAAAGTTTTTAAAAGTTGGAAGAACTCCGAATTCATGGAAGACGATATTAAAGATTTTGAAGAATATTGGAACGGTTTGCATCCTTCTGTAGAAATTTTTGATGTTCCTCAAGCAACTAAAAATAAATTGATTGAAATCGCTCCAAAGTCTAAAGAAGATGTTTTAAGTTTACAATTCGATTCAAAACCTAAATTAAGAGAATATCAAAATGAAGCTTTGAATAATTGGGTTGATAATAATTACCATGGTATTTTTAGTATGGCAACTGGAACCGGTAAAACAATCACTGCATTATCTTGTTTTGATTATTTGAATAATTTAAAACCTAAGTTATTAACTGTTATTGTTTGTCCTCAGAAACATCTTATAAGTCAATGGGAAGATAATCTTAAAAAATATAATTTCAAAGGTAAGACAATTGTGGCTTCAAGTGACAATCCTAGCTGGAGAGGAGATGTTTTAGGATATATTGGTGATTTAAAATCAGGAAATATTTCAGAATTAGTTATATTTACAACATTTAATTCATTTTGTAAGGACAAATTTGTAAATACTCTTAATTTATATGGTGAAGAATCTTTATTAATTGTTGATGAAGTTCATGGTATTGGTTCCAATGAATTTAGATTAGGTTTCAATGTTGATTATACCTACAAATTAGGATTAAGTGCAACTCCTGAAATCGAAGATGACTTTGAGAGAACCACTTTTGTTTATGATGAATTTGGAGGAATTGTTTACGAATATAGTTTAGAAAAAGCTATTGAAAATGGTTTTTTAACCCCATATAATTACTATCCTGAATTTTTAGACTTGAATAATGATGAATTGGATGAGTATAAATTTTATTCGATGAAAATTGCTAATTTATTTGCAAAAAAGAAAAAAACTAGAAATGATGAAAATAAATTACAAACCTATTTAATTAAGCGAAGGAACATTATTAACAATGCTGAAAGTAAATATGATTATTTAAGAGAATTTTTAAGTAAAAATAGGGATATTAAAGATTTAATAGTATATTGTACTGGCGAACAAAGGCCAATAGTACAAGATATTTTAAATGAATTGGATATTCCTAATAGAAAATTCACCGGTGAAGAAAGTTCTAAACCAGTAAAAGGCCAATCAGAAAGGGATAAAATTCTCGAATTATTTGCTAAAGGACATTATCATGCTTTAGTTGCTATTAAATGTTTAGATGAGGGGGTAGATGTTCCATCCACTCAAACAGCACTTTTAATGGCAAGTACATTAAATTCAAGACAACACATTCAAAGAAGAGGTAGAATATTAAGAAAAAGTCCAGGTAAAAAGAGAGCTAATATATATGATTTAATAATATTTCCAAAGATTAAAAACGAACCTGAATCAGTTAAAAGTATTCTAAAAAACGAACAAAAACGTTATGACGAATATGCTGATTTAGCAGAGAATTTTTCAGAATGTAGTAGAAAATTTGTAGAAAAATGGGAGGAAATCCAATGAGTAAAATGAATTTAGAGATTATAGATTATATTCAAAAAGCGGATTTTGATGATAATCTAAAACAATTTTTCATTAAAGCAATTATTTTTGAAAAAAGAAATCCGAATGCTAGTCAATTCACTGCAACATATGAAAATATGATTGAATCTTCCATGAGTAGAAACGAGGAGGAATAATCATGTTTTTAGATTATATTGAAATTGAAAACTTCAGACCTTACTATGGGAATCAAAGAATTGATTTTGGATACAATGAAAATCAAAATTTAACTGTTATTCTTGCTGATAATGGTAGTGGTAAAACTTCATTAGTTAATGCATTAACCTGGTGTTTATATGGTAAAGAACTTCATGATGTTAGAGATAAATCCGAACCATTATATAACCTTAAAGCAGCAGATGAAGCTGATTCTGAAGAACGTGATGAAATAAAAGTTAGTGTTAAAATAAGATTTTATTATTTTGATGAAGATTTAAATAAAAAATATTTTAATGTTTCAAGAGAAATTTCTTTTCAAAAGTGGGTTGATAATCAGTGGAGTTCTGAATATGATAGTTATGTGATTGTTGATGAAACTGGTGAAGAACCATTGGACAGGGATCGTGCTCAATATGCAATTGATAATAAGATTCCTGAAAATATGTTCCAATATTTCTTCTTTAATGGAGCAACATTATCTAATTACTTTGATAACACTGAAACTAAATTAACTTTAAAAAAATCCATTAAACAAATTTCACAAATTGATCTAATTGATGATATGTCTAAACATTTATCATCTACCTTAACTTCATTAAATAAAAGATATAATAAGTTGCGTCCAAAAGATCAAAAGAATTATAATTTACTTATTGAAAATAAAATTACCGAAAAAGAAAATTTAGAAGATGAAATTTCTAATAATCATGAAGAAATTGATGAATCACTTAAATTAGTTCTTAAATTTACAGATAAGTTAAAAAAAGTTGATTCAGATCATGTAAAAGAGTTAACTAACAGGAGGGCAGATTTAGATAATGAAAAATCATCTTTAGTCAATTCAATTAAAAAAGACACTGATGAATATGATGATTTGATATTGGAATTATTCCCTCTTGCAGCATTATTTGATGAGTTAACAGAATCCATTAAAATCTCTGATGATGCCCGTGAAACTAAAACCGCACCTCCTGATATTGAGAGGACATTATTAAATGATATTTTAGAGGATGGATATTGTATTTGTGGTGTTAAATTAGAAGATCATCCAGAATGTGTAGAAGAATTGATGAAACGTTTAAAAGACACTAGTAAAGTTAAAAATGAAGATTTCTACAAAGATTATTATGAAATTAAAAAGGTTTTAACTAAATTAAAAGATCTTCCGAAAATTGAAACATTAAGAAATACAATTCAAACTAATAAAGCTCGTTTAAATTCAGTTAAATTAGAAATTTCAGAAATTTCTGAAGAATTGAGCTCAATTGATGAAGAAAATGTCGCCGTATGGGAAGAACAAAGAGATAAAAATCAAAAACATGTAGACAGATTAAGAAACAAAAATATCAGTTTAGCTAAAAAAATTGAAAAAGTTAAAAATGATATTATTAATCTTAAAAATGAACGTAAAAAGAACATCGGTGTTAAAGGTGAATTAAAAGAGCTTTCAGATAAAATTGAATTTTGTGAAACTGCAAAAGGTGCTGTTTCAACATTAAGTAATGATGTTCAAAAACATATTCGTGATAAAGTCAACGATAAAACTCGTGAGCAATTCATCAATATTGATTGGGCATATAATAAATATACTGATGTAACAATTGAAAATGATTACAGAATAACTGTTACAAAAAGCTCTGGTAGAAAAGTAAGGCCTGGTGATTTATCTGATGGTGAAGAGAATTTATTAGCATTATCATTTATGATGGCATTACATAGTCTTAGTGGTTTTGAAATTCCATTGATTATTGATGCTCCATTGGAGAAATTAGACAAAAGTAAACGTTTAGAATTCATTACAGATTTACATGAATATACAAAAGATAAACAGATCGTTTTCTTATTCACTGACAGTCAATACACTAATGATGTTAGAGCAAGCATGTTAAAGAATATTAGTGATGAATATGAATTGAAACCTGCTGAAAACAAAACGGAGATTGTTAAACATGAGCAATAACACTAATGAAAAAAAAGTTTTAAATACAAGATTAAGTCGTGAAAATGGAACTAATGTTGTATATAATAATTTATTAAATAGATCTGGACCATTAAGTTCAGAAAAAAAGAAATATACAAGGGATATTTTTAGATTAGCTTTAGCTTATGGATATATTAATGATATTAGATTGCCTTTACAATCAAAAGATAATTTTGTGAATAAAACAAACTTTGGTGAAACATTGCCTGCATTGATAAATGCTTTGGCAATCACTAAATCTTCAAAAGGGGTTGAAATATTGGCTGAAGATCCAGTTGATGTATACCAGGTTGCTGAAGAATATGCAAACGGAGGTTTAGATCTTTTAAACTCAGAATATCTTGAAAATGGAGATGATTTTATCGAAATTCTCAGATTAAAAATTTTAGAGTTTAATAAAGATAATAGAATACTTGAAAAATTGGATGAAATGGATTTATAACCTTTTCTTTTATTTTTTTTAGTGAATGCGGGGGTTATCATGTGGATTTAAATAATGCATTTTTAGAGGGTATTGATGAATTGGATTGTGATGAACAAATTAATAAATTTCTAAAGAAAATTTTAAAGTATGAATTTGATTTAAACAAACACAGAAATCAAACCCAAACTGATATTTCAGAACAGTATAGGAATTGGATTGAAAATTTTTCTGAGGGTGATTAGATGAAAATTCATTCAATCCACATTGAAAATTATAGGCAATATAAAGGACCTATTGATATTGAGTTTAGTTTAGATAACGATAAAAATTTCACAGTAATAGAAGGAACAAACGGTGCAGGTAAAACAAATTTATTAAATGCTATTACATGGTGTTTATATGAAGAAGAACTTCATAAATCTAATGTTGGCACCGGGGATGTAATTTATAATTCAATTACTAAAAACCAAACCAAGTCTGGAGAAAGTTTTGAAGTACTTGTTAGAGTTGTTCTTATTGATGATTATGGTATTAAAACAACATTTGAAAGGTCATTAATGTTTTCACGAGATGCTAAAAATAAAATTTCCAGGCCTCCTAATTCTAAATTCATAGTTACAAATGATTTAATGGGTAATGAGGTTATAGAACGCCCTAATTTATTCATTAATAATGAATTGCCTCAAGATATTGAAGAATATTTCTTTTTTGATGGTGAACGCTTAGAAGATTATTTTGATGATAATTCTGGAAAAAGCATCAAAGAATCAGTTTATCGTTTAGTTCAATTTAATTTAATAGACTCAGCATTATCTAATTTAGAAAAAAGTAAAAAATATTATTCTAAAAAAATTAGTAAATTAGATAAAAATCTAGGTAAAAAATTAAGTAATAGGTCTAATCTTGAAGCTAAATTAAGAAAATATAAAAAAGAAAAAGATGAAGCTAATTCTTCAATAAATACTAAGAAATCAAAAATTGACGAGTTGCGCAGTCAATTAAAATTAATCGACCATTCTGATATTAAAGAGTTAGAAAACGAGCGTTCTCGTTTGGAAAAAAATAGGGATCTTTTAATTAGAAATATTAACAAAGAGAACAAAGAAAAAAAGAAAACTATTATTAAAAATTTCCCTTTAGTTTATGCATACTCTGTTATGGATGATGCTAAAAATTTATGTAAAAATACAAAAAATGAGGATGTTGCGCAAGCATTATACAGTAAAGAATTACTAGAACATATTTTAAGTGAAAATAAGTGTATTTGTGGTTGTGATCTTTCTAAAGATGTTCATGCACATGCAATCATTGATGATTTAATCAAAAAAGCCAATACTTCTCCAATTTTATCATCTGAAATCAAAAATTTGTTAAGGAATTTAAATATTTCAATGCTTGAAATTGAAGATGTTAATGATAATATTAAGGAATATTCAAATAATATTAAAGTTTATGAATCTGATTTATCTGACGTTTATGAAGAAATAGAAGATAATAAATTTAAAATTGGAAGAATAGATCAAACTCAGATTAAAGAATTAAACAAAAAGATTCACGAACTTGAAAAAGAAAAAGATGATTTAATATCTACAAGGAGATCTGCTGAAATTAAGTATGATCGTACTAAAAAAGAATTAGATCGTCTTGAAAATGAACAAAGAGATCAAAAAATTAAAAATGCATCTGTTAATAAACTTAAAAATTATGAAGAGTTCTGCAGACAATCTATATTAAATTTAGAAACATTAAAATCAAAACTTCAAAAAGAAATTCGAACTAAAGTTGAACAAGAAACTACAGACCAATTCTTAAAATTAATGTGGAAAAATAATTTTGAAAAAGTTTTAATTAATAGTAATTATGATGTTGCTTTAAAGAATGTTTTCGGAGATATTGTCCCTATTGGAAGATTATCTGCGGGTGAAAAATTAGTTTTAGCATTATCTTTCGTTTCAGCTTTAAATAATATTTCTGGTTTTGATTTACCGATTATTATTGATACTCCAACTGGTAGATTGGGTACTGATATGAAAAATAATGTTGCTGAAACATTACCTAAATATATGGCAAATAAACAAGTAACTCTTTTAGTCACTGATGAAGAATATAATGATAATTTCAGAAATAGAATTTTGAATAACGTTGGTGCGGAGTACAAAATTGATTATCATAAAGCTGATGACGGTGAAGAATCAAGGATTGTTTTAAATGACAGGTGAAGAAAAAGATATTGATAGAGTTTTTATTAGGAAAGAAGACCGTGAGATTTATCAAACAATTAGAACTCAGGAAGGCGATTTACAAGGAGCTTCAAATGCTGATTTATTCTTGATTGCAATGATGTTAGGTTATGATAAAAATAAAAAATTAAATATTAATGTTATGGATAAAAAACCTCCTAAATTAAACGATGGTTTGATAAGAACAGTTAGTTTTAAAACTGATGCTTGGGATCTTATTAAATCTTTTGCAGTCCATATAGATCAAGATGTTAATGTTTTAGCAGATAATGATAGGATGTTAGATATTGCTCAGAGATATGCATTTGAAGGAATTTCTATACTAAATGATATGTATAATAAGGATAAGCATGGGTTTTTAGATGTTCTTGAAGGTTTAATCAATAAAAAATTTGAAGAAGATGAGATAGGATTATAATTAATTGGAAATGGTAAAATGGATTATAAAGCAGATGAATTTAGAAATGTTGCATTATTGAATAAACCAGATTTAAGAAAGAAGACAGTCATCATTCCAATTTCTGATAATAATTATCAATTTAAAATTTCAGGTATTGGGCAAAAAGCTATTAAACTTGAGAAGTATTTTTATTATTCTGAAATTATTGATGCAGTTCAAGAAGGAATCGATGATGGATTGGAATTTCTGATTGAACAGATAATTATCGATCCTAAAAAAGAAAAAAGACCTAATTTAGACAGTTCTTCTGAATTAAAATTAAGAGCTAATGCTAATAAACAAGCATTGAAAAGAATGACTGTAGAAGAATTTGTAGGTACAAAAAAATATGAATTTAGGATTGCAGGTATTGGTGGAAGATCTATCAAATTAGAGATTTATGTGGGCTATGAAGATATAGCTAAAGAATTAAATAATGGCAATACAATTAATTTGGAATTCATATTAAAAGAAGTATTAGTCGGAAATAAAGTAGATTACACTATATTTGAAGATATTGATATTGAAGATTATCAATATGATGATGAAGACGATGATGTTGAAGATGATGAAATTTTAGAAGATATTCCAGTTAAAATTGATAAATTAAGCTCTAGTGAAAGTAAAGAGTTAATTTCTCAAATTGAAGGTATACAAAGGTTAATTTTTGATTCAATTGATGATATTGATTCTGATGTATTCACTGTTGAAGATGTGTTGGAACAAGATCGTATTAAGGCATATGCTGTTCAAGGAAAAAGTTTTGAACCGATTATTATTAAAAATATTGATGAATTAATTGATTTGGGTATCATCGCCAAGGGTAATAATAATGATTACCATAAGTTATGGTAATTTTCTATTAAACTATTTAACGTAAGCTGCTAAATATTAAATCATGAAAACTTTAAACGTAGTCGCAGCCATTATCAAAAAGGATAATCAAATCCTTGCAACCAAGAGAGGCTACGGCGAATTCATCAACATGTGGGAATTTCCAGGCGGTAAAATAGAACCTGATGAAACAAAAGAGGAAGCTCTCATAAGGGAAATCAAAGAAGAGCTGGACTGCACAATAAAACCCACCAAGTTCGCCCTGGATCTTGAATACCAATATCCTACTTTTTATCTTAAAATGTCCTGCTTTGAAGCGGAAATAACAGAAGGAACTCCAAAGCTTCTGGAACACAACGACGCCAGGTGGCTTACAAAAGACGAACTGAACGATGTAAACTGGATTCCGGCGGACCTCACAATTATCGATTACCTGAAAGAGACCATGGAGGATTGAAATGGCAGACAAAAGATTGGAAATGGCAAAGGCAAAGCTTGAACAACTCCAGAATAAATTGGAAAAAGTCAAAGGAACACCAAGAGAAGAGGAATTCCAAATCCAAATAGATAAACTCCAG